>Ga0209555_10000142_pt1 | contig 62058 bp, 28 predicted proteins | sample SaaInl85LU_5_DNA_FD_184643 | JGI IMG/M metagenome (GOLD analysis project Ga0209555, IMG submission 184643) | Marine microbial communities from expanding oxygen minimum zones in the Saanich Inlet - ESP_85LU_5_DNA (SPAdes) (version 2) | ecosystem: Environmental > Aquatic > Marine > Intertidal...
ACGCAGCTATACATCATCGCTACACATCGTCATAGAATACCGTCATAGCATAACGCAGCTATACAACATCGCTACACATCGTCATAGAATACCGTCATAGCATAACGCAGCTATACAACATCGCCACACATCGTCATAGAATACCATCATATCATAACGCAGCTATACAACATCGCCATAGAATACCGTCATATCATTACGCAGCTATACAACATCGCCATACATCATCGTAGAATACCGTCATTGCATTACGCACCTATACAACATCGCTACACATCGTAATAGAATACCGTAGTACTTATATTATATTCTCTTCCATTCACAACCTTCTTTCAAAAAAAGAGTACATTTCATCAACTTCTTCTCCTTTTTATTTTCATTTTTGATTTTTATATTTTTTCTTTTGATATGTACTCTCTTTTAAGTTTTATTATTAAACCTATTATAAAAATAATATACTTCCTTTTACAACCATCTCTCAAAAAATGAGTACATTCCTTCACTTTATTACAATTTTTATTTAACTTTTTATTTTTTATGATTTTTCTTTTGATATGTACTCTCTTTTAAGTTTTATAATAAATCATTTCGCCTCTTTCAATTTTGTTTTACAAATCTTATACATTCATATAAATAATATATCATCTTTCAAAAAATGAGTACATTCCTTCACCTTCTTCTCCTTTTTATTTTCATTTTTGATTTTTTACATTTTTTCTTTGATATGTACTCTCTTTTAAGTTTTATAATAAATCATTTCGCCTCTTTCAATTTTGTTATAGTACTTATATTATATTCTCTTCCATTTACAACCATCTCTCAAAAAATGAGTACATTTCGTCATCTTCTTCTCCTTTTTATTTTCATTTTTGATTTTTATATTTTTTCTTCTGATATGTACTCTTTCCGTTTTATGTTTTACAAATATAATTAATCTATCCAATTTTGTTTTACAAATCTTATACATTCATACAAATTCTCATCTATTTACAACTTCATATATAATCTTTCAAAAAATGAGTACATTCCTCCATCCTTTTCCTATTTTTATTATACTTTCCCCTTTTTTTACATTTTTTCTTTGATATGTACTCTCTTTTAAGTTTTATAAAAATAATAAAAAATAATATACTTCCTTTTACAACTTCATATATCCTCTCTCAAAAAATGAGTACATTCCTTCACTCTATTACATTTTTTATTTAACTTTTTATTTTTTTACATTTTTTCTTTGATATGTACTCTCTTTCTGTTTTTTATAATAAATCAATTCGCCTCTTACATTTTTGTTTTACAAATCTTATACATTCGTACAAAGTCTCATCTATTTAAAAACCATCTTTCAAAAATGAGTACATTCCTCCATCCTTTTCCTATTTTTATTTTACTTTCCATTTTTTATGATTTTTCTTTTGATATGTACTCTCTTTTAAGTTTTATAAAAATAATAAAAAATAATAAATCTATCTCTCAGTCTGCTACAATCCTATAAACCTGTCTATTTGACATCATTACTTTCGTTTATAGAATTTGACAATTATTTTACATTTTTCTTTTCTTTTCAATATAATAGATAAATATGAAAGACAAATTTGAAAAATCACAAAAAAACGAAGCTATTACTGTTCATGGTGAAAAAAAAACATTTGAAACATACAAAAAAAATAATAAAGGACATAAATATGTTTTCGTTAAATTATCTGAATACAAAAAATTAGTAGGTTCAACTCACAAAAAGATGCGTGGTGGAGATATGAGTCTATCGGTAACAACTCAAAATATTGATGGTCACAATGTAACAGATAAAAAATTTATTGTAAAAAAGTTCAAAGAAGGTGATAAAGATAAATACGAAGTAGTACCAATACCATCTGGATTTGGTGATAATGACAAAAAAACATTTATTTCAAAATATTTAGAACAAAGCCCTATAGGTGAGGTTTATTTACTTAATAATCTGAATAATCTTTGTGAATTTATTAAAACAAATGAAACTGGTAATGCTACTGTTCCTGTTGTTGCTGCTCCTGCTACTACCGCTTCAACAAAACACATAACTACATTAAAGCCACTACCACCATCACCATAGGGGTCTAAATAAAAACCACAACAAGTATAATCATACATATCAGATTTGGTGAAAATATAATACCATAATATATATGTTTTTTAATTAATCATAACTAACAATTTGATGATATATCCCTATCATTTTTCTGTGTTCATTTTAACACAATTCTTGTCAGTTGTAACTACTTTATGTATAATATGGTATACAATACTTTTTTTTAAAAGGTCAAAATAAATATTAAATGTTTCATTTTGGTTAAAAAATAATGTTTTTCAATTTATCGCAACTCAATATAACACTTCATTTCGTTTTTTATTTTTATCCGATGATATATCCTCTCTTTTTCATCTGTTTTGACTTCCTTTTACAACCATCTCTCAAAAATGAGTACATCCCTTCATCTTCTTCTCCTTTTTATTTATCTTTGGATTTTTTTCACATTCTTTCTTTGATATGTACTCTTTACCCCTTCCTCTCTCTTTTTATTCGCCCTCTCAATCTCACTGCATAATTTATATTCCCTCCCATCCTTACAATATCTTATTCCTCTCGCTCCCTTTGTATACACTGTTAATCTTCGCGATTTACCATCCGTCTTCATCAATATCTTCTCTTCCGTTCTTTTATATTCTGATTTCTCATGGGTTATTTTTGGGGTTGTTGAGGTCTTTTGATTGAGAGGGGTTGTTGGGGTTTTAGTTCGGGTCTTTTGAGGTTTTTGTTTTCCTCCTCCTTCTTTTACTTCTCTTACCCCTTCTTCTCCTTTTTTTCCTTCTCCTTCTTCTCCTTCTTTTCCTTCTTCTCCTTCTTCTCCTTCTTCTCCTTCTTTTCCTTCTTCTCCTTCTTTTCCTTCTCCTAACCTTTTTTTTCCTTCTTTATCATTACTTATTTTATCATTATTGTTTGTCGCTTTTAATATTTGTTTTAAAGAATCTATTAAATTAACAACATTTGTCTGAAAATCTTCCTTAGTTAAAATAATCTCGCCAGAAACCTCATTATATATTTTATCTATCATAATCGAAATATTGTTTTTTGATTTTTCATCTGTCTTAGTATGCTTAAAAATTTCTTCAAAAATATAAACTGCAAAATTTGAAACTAATTTTAGTTTTGTTGATTTTTCATACATCTTATAATATAAATATATAAAATAATTATTGTCAGGTTTTTTATGATATCCATTTTACTTTATTGAGTTTACAAATGTTATACATTCATACAAATTCTCTTCCATTTACAACCATCTCTCAAAAAAAGAGTACATTCCTTCATCTTCTTCTCCTTTTTATTTATCCTTTGATTTTTTACATTTTTCTTCTGATATGTACTCTTTCTTCCTTCTTTTTCTTTGCAATCCCTCTCTCTCTTTTTATTCTCCCTCTCAATCTCACTGCATAATTTATATTCGCTCCCATCCTTATAATATCTTATACCTCTTTCTCCCTTAGTATACACTATTAATTTTTGCGTTTTACCATCCGTCTTGATCAATATCTTCTCATCCGTTTTTTTATATTCTGATTTTGTTGGTTTTGTTGAGTTTGTAAAGGTCTTTTGCTTTGGGGGGTTTGTTGGGGTTTTTTGAGGTTTTTGCTTGGGTTTTCGTTTTCCTCCTGTCATACGGGAAGTGTTATTTATTTTATATTTATATAAATTTAACATTATAGTCGCGAAAATCATTACATTTTTTTCAAATTGCAAAATCTTTGACAACAAATTCTTGTTGACTTTTGCTGTTTTTCGGAAAAATTCATTTTGGTCTTCTTTTTCTCTGATGTCATTTTGAATATTTTTGATTTCATTTAGCATATCATTATCATTTTCAAAATCATATTCTATAACTAGAAGATCATCTTTTATATAATTTAAAATATCTTCTAAATTTTTTATCCAAAAAGTCATATTTAAAACGTGATCTAATAAATAATATTCTTTTTGGTTGAAATCTTCCCGTATTTCCTTATTGAATTCCAATTTTTCAAGTAATATTTTTATAAAATGTTTGATTTCATAATTTTTAAATTCATTTTTTTTTGCTTGGTCTGATGCGAATACAGATTCAAATAGAACCTCGACATCAGGTTTTATTGTCTCAATATTTGCATATTCAGATAAATATTTAATTGCACCTTTGAGCCTTGATTTTTCCATCAAAATGTTTGAGTTTATTTTATAAATTTTGTTTAGTAATTGACGACTCATCCTTATAATATAAACATAAAATGTTTTTGATCTATTCTTCTATATAATATTCATATCCGTTCGTTCCTTCTCTTCTCTTGATGTTATATTTATCCTTTGTTTCTTTTGTCATTTTTGAAAAATCTATTATCCCTTTATTTAATTCTCTGATATATCTTGCACCATATGCAGCCTTGGTCCTATTTTTGTGTTTCTCTCGATTTGCCTCATTTTGATACCATTTCTTAAAACTGTCCTGTCGTCGTTTCCTGTAATCTATTTCATTTTCGTTTACTCCATCGACCTCGTTTGCTTCATTCATTCCAATATTTCTTATTTCTTCATTATTCTGTTGTACAACTTCTTCGTCATCCACATCGTATCTATCATTTTGTGATCTTCCTCTTGCAACTCTATGTACTAATTCATCATCTGGTTCTATTTTTACTTGAGCTAATACATCTGGGTCTGTGTAAAATTTCAAATAACTTCTCATTATTTGTGACATAGATGTTCTCATTCTTATTGCCATTACATTTCTCTGACGATTATTCCATTTGGGAAAATAATATGATACAAAAGATGATCTGAATGTATTAACCCCAATGTTTTTATTGGGAACTAAAAGCGATATCCATTTTCTAACAGCAGCCGAAGAAACACCTTTTTGGTTACTACCCCATTCATTCTTTTGCAAAAATAAAGATTTCCTTTTATATGTATTATATGAATATTTTAACAATCTACACAATCTATTATTAAGGCCAGACAAAGCTGCACTATTCAATATATATGATATAGGTTTATGACATTTGATATCATCGTTATATATCATTTGACATTTGCCATCGTCCGTTATATGAACATAGTTTTCGCCTGGTTTCACATCTTTTACATCTTCTATGAAAAACATTGTAAAATTCTCGGTTCTACTTGGAAAATTCCATATATTCAATGCCAATGCTAGTAATAATTGATGTTTATGAAACATTTGTGGATTATGTGTCTTACCATCCTCCTCATTTCTTTCATACATTTCTTCTAAATTATTATATTCTTGTTTATTTTGTTTTCTTCGCTTTAGATTTACCATAGCAAAATAGTCTCTTTCCAGCTTCTCGCAAATGTCAAATAATTGTTCATATGGAACAAATGTTTTGAACTCTCTGTCTGTACTGATTTTATTTAAATCATCTTTCAAATTTTCAACATCTGTAAAAGCTGTCTGTAATACTGAATATTTATATCTTAATTCATCATCTTCTCCTAAAAGCAACTTCATAACCCTTGTCATGACTTTCAAATCTCTATTTATAGTATAAATAACATTACCTTCTTCGTGATGGTATTTCAAAATATTGTATAATAAAAGTCTATTGTTCTTAACAATCCATTTCAAATCATCATTCTTTGCAAATTTCTTAAAATCATTAAAAGTTTTAGTGAAAAATTCGATTCTCCCTGCATAAGCCTGTTCTGTTTCCAAATTGTTTCCTCTAGTTCTTTTGTCTCTGAATAAAGTTTTATATTCTCCTTCTTTGAATTTTTCCAAAGAAACGTCATTTATCTTTACATTTCTGAAATTTGCATAATCCAAATATTGTATACCATTATTCCAAGCTACAGCACCGTCGTTACATATATCATTCAAAAACTCAGGAAGTTCTTTTTCAAAAAGATCTTTCAAATTCCAACAATTATTTTCGAGAATATCGCGAAGCTTATCATTTGTATTATCATTTAAAAGTTTTAATTTTTTATAAGCAGCCTTTTGTTTATATGGTTCCAAAATAGTCTGTTGATTTTTTTCTGTTCCGTGAACTCGAACACCTCTATTACATGTCTTTTCCTTCGGTGGCATCTTATAATATATATAATATAAATGTATTGTTTATTTTTAAATGTTTCATTTTTTTTAATTATGAACAAATATATTGTTAATAATATATAGAATGGATTGTCCACCTAATAAAATTCGTAATCCGCAGACAAATATCTGTATAACAATCAATGGATTGACACATAAGAAATTAATCAAAGAAGGTGTTTTGCCACCCCATAACAGCTGTAAAGACAATGAGATTTTGAATCCAAAATCCAAAAGATGTATAAAAATAGGCACATATTTATATAAAAAACTTGTTAAAGAAGGTATTATCAATGCTGGAAATGTAGAAAATAATGTAAGAAATGTTGTAAATGAAGTAAATAAACCGCCTTCAAAAACAAAATCTTCACCTAAATCATCTAAATCACCGAAATCATCTAAATCATCTAAATCATCTAAAAAAACAAAAAGTCGTAATTGCAGAAATAAGGACACCTTCTTGATGTTTGACAATGTAGATGATATTGAAGATGAAGATTTTATAAAAACCTCTGATGGATATTGTTTTTCTGCAAAAGAACTTATCGCTTATGTAAATGATGGAAATTTCAATAATAAAAATCCTCACATACCATTAGATTTATTTAAAAAATCAGAAATTGACACACTTTTGAAAAATCATCCTGTATTACTAGAAAAAGTTAAAGAATATTTTGAAAAAGAAATTAAAAAACAACTTGAAAGAGATAATATATTTGAGAAAACAATTGATACTCTTTATATGGTAGGTGACGCGGGGAGAACATGTTATTTTAATAATTTGACCTCTTTTGAAAAGGAAGATTCCTCCTTTTTTCAAAGATCAATTGAATGTCTGCAAAAATTGTCGGAAAGTCTTTCTAAATTGAAATCAGGTCCTGAAAAAGCAGCTTATGCTGATGTGAAAAAAATAGTTGAATATGCTAATAAAGGAGAAATGTGTATTCACGGTGTTGGACTGCGATTGATAAATCTATTCATACAATATTTCAAAAGATTGAAAGTCAAATACGATCCTTTGAAATCGGGAATCTATTTCTTTAATCCTTCCAAAAATGTTATACAAATGTGTAGTATAGAACATCGTTTTTCACCAACTAAGAAACGATTTATGCAGAATAATATTTCATTACAAATGAACATAGAATCTCTTGTAGTAAAGAAACCCGATATGATCACCAAAATGAATGAAAAAACAGAACATTATAATCAAATGTGTAACTACGAACCATATCTTGTAACAGAGAATACATTAGACGAATGGAAAGAACTTTCTGATTGGAGAAAAATAAAATTTGGAAAAGACATGTGTTTTGATGTTCTATATCTTGTTAAAGTTATAACTGATAATTTAAATAATTCTAAAAATAATAATCCGGATCCTAAATTTCCAACAAATCCTTTCACACAAGCTTATTTCACACCAGATGAAATAAAACTTATCAAATATACCCTTGAAGATAATTTTATTAAAATCAATCCAGCTCTTGAGTGTTTCGTATCAAGTTCTGAATTATGGAAATTTTCAGCCAATTGGAAAGATAGATTAATATCAAAATTAGAAGCAAAATTAAGATTTGTAAGATTAAATAATATTATTGGTGGTGAATTACATTGTCACGGTATGTGGAATTCCAAAACCACACCTATTAATGCTACTGAAAGAAATATATTACAATATTTAAATACTGCCAGACCAGATACATTGCGATTGCTTATTAGAAAACCATCGGAAACAGTACCCGATGCTTATTATTATGAAATTAGAAAAAAAATGTTCTTAAATTCTGATAATTTTCTGTTATGGGAATAATGGTATAACGATTCGTAATAAGAAACCACAAAAATAAAGATGTCAAGTCTCGTGCATTCACATACCCGTCAGGAAAATGAACAATGATGAAGAAGATCATTTCATTCTGGCTCTTCGTCAGATGACGATCGCGGCAGAGAAGGAGAAGAGTGAGAAGTCGGAATTGTTGACAACAATCAAGAGATTGGAAGAAACGATTGTCGCAATTACAACAGAAAGGGATAACATCTCTGAAGATTATGCTGCCCTTTCGGATAGGATTGCCGAGCTTGAAGCAAAAGAACTTGATGATAAGACAAAGAGGGAATCCTTGCAGGGGAACGAAGAACTTGACAAAGATGGAGATGCTGCACCGAAGCTTCACATCCCAGAGTGGAGAATCTCTTACATCACAAATCGTATTGCACAAGGAGAGCGACCTACGATTTACAACATGATGTACATCGATGCTTATTCCAAAGATAGTAGGTACAATCGTGCTGCTCGCTTTCGTTCAAAGATAGTGAATGCATTCCAAGATCTCTGTATCAATTTTGCAAACGAGAAAGGGATAGATTATACCACACAGGAGATTCCCAAAGATTTTGAAGAAGTTAAGATGAAGCTTCACGATTTGGCCACAGTGAATAATCGCGAATTCATCCGCAAGTTTTTCAAGGCCAATAACTAGATGTCACCAATGACTGAACACTGAACATAGATGGTTTAATAAGTTCAATAAACCTTCCCTTTCCCTCCTTCATTTTTCTGAGATTTTCGTTGATTGAAAAAATCTGCAATTTTTCACCTTATTTTTTAATGATATATAATTGATAAAATAAGAAGACACCCATAACATTCTTTGAAAATATATCAAGTGTATTGTACATATTATTTTTGAGAACAGGTTGTTGTAATGCTGCGACACCGTACAGAGACCATAGTCCAAAAATCAGAAAAAACTCCTTCTGAATTGTTGTGTTTTTAACAAATTTAATATAAATTCTATAAAATGCAGCAAAGAAAAATATAAATCCTATTATAGACGAAATATAGAGATCTATCACATTAGTTTCTCCAAGATATCCAAAAAGTAACATTGCTGCATTGCATAAAATCACATATAATATATCGTTTGTGTGTTCTTTCACAAACGATTTTACATCTTTTGTAGAAAATTTATCTTTTTTATAAGAAATATATATCATAAGAGATAAAAGCATTGTTGGTGTTGTGATAAACCAATCAAAATATCTTATTGATGTTACACTCGCGAGATTGCCTATATAGATCATTCGAAGAATATATAAATAAAATGCAAATTCTATACATTGAACGAATGTTTCTATCATAAGAAGTTCTCTTAAAACATTGTTGATAGGTTCGACATCATAATACAATCCTTTTATACAAATAATACCTAAAACAAATTGAAATATTAAACTTGTAATAGTTGTTACTTTTACACTGTCCATTTTATTTAAAACAAACAAAAAATAAAAAGTCCTTTTTGTGAGAACCTTTTATTTTCTTAAAAATTTAATTTTTCTAATCTTAAATACTGTTGATAATATCATTACATATATCTTCCATCATAAGTTCAATTTTAATCTTTTTCATCTTGTCCCTATATTTTTGACTATTTTTTTTGGCAATTTCTTTACAATGTTCATAATGATTTTCCTTATATTTTTTAGCATATTGTTTGCTATATTCCTTGAGTTTTTCTTTGTTATTTTCCCTATATTTTTTTTGTCTTTCAGTATTTAGCTTTTTTTGATATTCGATTTTTTCTCGAATAGGTAACATTTTTACTTCTTCTGGTGATAGTCTTACAAACTCCATTTTTTGTTGAGACATTTTCAAAACAAGATATTTGTCATTTTTTTATGAATATTTCAAAAATTTATTTCAAATTATGTCGTAGAAAATTTGATTAAATCTTTTATTTTTGTTAAAACTTGATTATACTTTTGATGATCTGTTTTATTATAAATGATGAATAGTTTATTTTTTACATGTTCATATTTTTCAGTGTCTTGAATAGTTTCAGAAATTTTGATATCATTATCATCACAATATAAAAGAAGTACTTCTGTATTGTCTTTAATAAGAGTGGAAGAAAGAAGATTTATATCTTTTTCTTTCCAAGAATTTTCTACAAGAACTTGACATTTATTATCATTTGTATATTTAATATTATTATTTTCTGGAAATTCTTTATCAAAGTGTTTTTTTTGAATATATAAAGGAACAGTATTTATACCAGACTGTAACATTTTCATAATTTCTTCATGTGAAATATGATCTATTCTTTCAGATCCGAAGTTGTTAATAATAATATTATTATAATTATTCATAGTTTCGATATTTTGTGTATTATTTGTCGTATTATTATTTGTTATGTTTTGAACATTTGGTGTTCGTGCATGTATTATACTTCTAGCCTTGCATTTGTCTGCTTTAATATGCCTATTTTTATTATGTCTATTTGTAAAAGAAATCATACATCTAGGACAAGTAAGACTATCTACCTTATTACAAATTTTTTCATGATTGTGCAAATGTTTTGGTGTTTTGTATACTTTATTACATTTTGAACAAGATAAAATACAAGGGATAACATTTTGTTCATTTGGGATAACATTTTGTTCATTTGAGATAACATTTTGTCCATTTGGGATAACATTTTGTTCATTTGGGATAACATTTTGTCCTAATTTGGAAAGTTCGTTATTTTGATATTCATAAACATGTTTCTTATTGATATGTCGTTGTAAATTAAATTTTCTATCAGTTATGTAATTACAAATTGAGCAATGAAATAACATTATTTACGAGTAAAACTCTTCCCCTTACTATTTCAATACATATTTTTTATTCTTAAATACTCTCAGTCCTTACCATTTTTACTCATTTTGGACCCCTCTCTCTCCCCATGGCGATTCCATGACTCTTGAAAAAAACAGTTTTTTCTGTTTTTCAAAAATGATCAGATTTCTTGTGTTTCTTGTGTTTCTTGTAATTCACAGTTTTTGATAAGGTCCTTGATTTTTGTTATTATCGCGTTGTATTTTGCACTGTCGGTTTTATTATAAAGGATGAACAATTTATTTTTTACATTTTCATACTTATCAATGTCTTGAATTGTATTTAAAACTTCTTTGTCCTTGCTATCACAATATAGAAGAAGAATCTCTGTATTATCATGAACCAATGAAGAAGATAATAATCCTAAATCTTTATTTTGCCAATTATTATCTTCAAAAACTTTGCATTGATTTTCCAATGTATACTTTATATTTCTATTTTCTGGAAAATCTTTATCAAAATGCTTCTTTTTTATGTACAATGGCAATGTGTTCATTCCACTTGTAAGAATCTTAACTATCTCTTCATGTGATATATAATCTAAACGTTCTGACCCAAAATTATTGATAACAAATGTATTGTTATTTGTTACATAGTTATTATTTTGAATATTATTATTTGTTATGTTTTGAATATTTGGCGTTCGAGCATGTATTATACTTCTTGCTTTGCACTTGTCTGCTTTGATATGTCTCGATTTGTGTTTTCTATTTGAAAAAGAAGTCATACATCTAGGACATGTAAGACTATCTACTTTATTACAAACTTTCTCATGATTGTACAAATGCCTTGCAGTTTTATAAATTTTATTACATTTTGAACAAGATAAAGAACATGGGGGGACATTTTGTACATTTGGGGGGACATTTTGTACATTTGGGGGGACATTTTGTACTTTTGGGGGGACATTTTGTACTGTTTTGGAAAGTTCATTGTTTTGATGTTCACACTGATGTTTCTTACTGGTATGTCGTTGTAAATTAAATTTTCTATCAGTTATATAATTGCAAAATGAGCATTGAAATATCATTTTTTGCAATGAAAACTCACCTCTTACTATTTCAATACATATTTTTCAGTCTTAAATACTCTCAATCCTTACCATTTTTACTCATTTTGGACCCCTCTCTCCCCCCATGGCGATTCTATGACTCTTGAAAAATACTGTTTTTTTCCGTTTTCCCAAAATGTAAATATACTTCTGAATAAAAATACTGAAAATGTTTAGATATCGTCTATTTCTTGCAATTCACAGTTTTTGATAAGGTCTTTGATTTTGGCTATTATTGTATTATATTTTGCACTGTCGGTTTTATTATAAAGGATGAACAATTTATTTTTTACATTTTCATACTTATCAATGTCTTGAATTGTATTCAAAACTTCTTTATCCTTGCTATCGCAATATAGAAGAAGAATCTCTGTATTATCATGAACTAACGAAGAAGATAATAATCCTATATCCTTTTCCTTCCATTTATTGTCTTCAAAAATTTTACACTTGTTTTCCAATGTATATTTTATATTATTGTTTTCTGGAAATTGTTTGTCAAAATGTTTTTTTTCTATAAACATCGGTATTGTATTTTGTCCACTTGTAAGCATCTTAACTATATCTTCGTGTGAAATATGATCTATTCTTTCTGATCCAAAGTTGTTAATAATAAAATTATTTTGTATATTGTTATTATTTGTTATGTTATTATTTGTTATATTTTGAATGTTTGGTGTTCGTGCATGTATTATACTTCTTGCGTTGCATTTGTTTGCTTTTATATGCCTGTTTTTATTATTTCTATGTGTAAAAGAAATCATACACTTTGGACAAGTTAGATTATCGACCTTTTTACATTTTAATTCATGGGTTTTTAAATGTTTTAACGTTTTATACAATTTATTACATTTTTTACAAATAAATTCACACGGAATATCATTTTTTGAACTCGGGATGTCATTTTGTCGTTTTGGGATGTCATTTTGTCTATTTGGGATGTCATTTTGTTCTTTTGGGATATCATTTTGTCCATTTTGTAATATATCGTTATTTTTGTCTATATCATTATGTTTCTTACCAATATGTCGTTGTAAATTGAATTTTCTATCAGTTATATAATTACAAAATGAGCATTGAAATATCATTTTTTGCAAGGAAAACTCAGCTCTTACTATTTCAATACATATTTTTTAGTCTTAAATACTCTCAGACCTTACCATTTTTACTCATTTTGGACCCCTCTCTCCCCCCATAGCGTTTCCATGACTCATGAAAAATACTGTTTTTTCCCGTTTTCTAAAAAAGAGTACATTTCATTAAAATATTGAACATTTGATAAAAACTTTTCAAAAATATAAAAAACAAAGTGAAATGTACTCAAAATAGAATATATTATTAGAAATATTCTTATAAATTAAGTCACTAATTGATGTATTCAACTTGAATAAAAAAAGATGGTCCGTTTATGGAGAATGTAGAGAACCTTTAAAAATTGATAAGAAAAAGATGATCTAACTTATAAAGATTATGTGAAAAAATTCAATTGATTTAATTTGATTTGAATCTATTTTTTGTTTGAATATTAAATGGTTTGTTATCAAACACTGGATTGGAGAATTGATTTACCCATTGATCATTCGGTGATCGAAATGGTGTGTAATGACAATTTTTATTTGTAATTTTTGTTCCTTTCAATAGATTATGAGTTCTAACTAATCGTTCTTCTATTTCCATAATATTGTCATCACATTTTGAAAAATCTGTAGAATCAGGTTTATTAAGAATATTATGAAAACGATAATGGTTTTCGTCTCTTTTTTCAATTGCTAGCCTTGACATATTTTCTGTTGAAATTTTACAAGATTCAACCGAGGGTATAAAGTTATTCATTTCTATATTATTTTTATATTATAAAAAAGTAGAATGCAACTAGTTGATATCAATTCTCTTGATCAATTTAATAAAATGATGAGACAAAAACAAATAATGTGTCTCTATCATTGGAAATATTGTGGACATTGTCATTCCTATATGCCGACTTTTGAAAAAATTGCCCAGAGAGCAAATTTCCCAGTGATGAGAGTTGAATTGAGTGTAATGCAAGTATTGCCTAAACAATATAATGTCCCTGGTTTTCCGGTTGTTGTAATGTACGAAAATGGTAAGAAGAAAGATGAATTGGTAGGAAATCGTGCCGAATCAGATCTACACAAATTTATCATGTCTAATACAAAACCCGCAAAACCCTTGTCTAAAACTTCCAAACCTACACTCAAACCTATTCCTAAACCTCCTCAAAAAACAGCATTAAAACCAAAGGCTTCTCCTAAAAAAACTTTGAAACCAAAAGTTTTAAAACCAAAAAGAAAATCAGATAAGAAATGAATTTAAGAATTATATTATTCATATATTATAATGAGCAATACAACAGCAGATGATATTGTAATGATGGCAATAAATGAAAAAAAAGAACCTTCTAGTGAAGAACTAGAAGACTTCAAAGCTTTGGTAAAAGATTGGTTTAAATACGATGATCAAAATAGGAAATTAATGATCGCTATTAAAGAAAGAAAAGTTTATCAAAAAGAATTGGAGAAACAAATGCAGAGATTTATGTCAGACTTTGGATATAATGACTTAAATACAGCCCATGGTAGAATAAAATCAAATGTAAGAGAGGTCAAAAAACCTATAAAAATTAAAGATATCAAAGCAGAATTGTGTAATAATACAGAATTGACAGGTCCCGAATTATATGAAAAAATATTTAATTCAGATCGTGAAACATATATTAAAAGTAGTTTGCATAGAGTAATACCAAAGGTATCGTTACAATTGTAAATATTTCAATGTTTAATTTTTTTTTTCTCTTCTAAAAATTCTAATAAAGCAGTATCATAATCGTAATTTGTCGAATAAAATGTGGATTTGATTTTTTTCTTAGTGATGAAATTTTGACAGTTCAAACAAGGTCTTGAGTATTTCAAAAGATTACAGAAATTGTTTGTACCGATTCTGACAACATAAAGTTCAGATTCGTTCAAAAATTTATTGTATTTTTTATTCATTTTACTAATTGCAGCAACCTCTGCGTGAATGCTATTTTCACCAAAGTAGTAATTATATCCAGAAGCAATTATTTGTTTTTTGTAAACAATTATTGCACCGTGTTTATGATTCATAGACGATTTCATTGCAACTTTCGCTGCAATATCCAAATAATATTCCTGACGATTACTCATATTTTTTGGTTTATAGGTATCAAAATGTTGAAAATATTCTGATGTTACAATTTCTGCATCTTTACAAACAATTTTTTCTTTCATTTCTTTTTTTAAAGCCCTAAAATCAAAGTAAGACATTTTGACTCTCCTCGCATTGAGAGAATCTACCATTATGGTTTTAAGAAGTTTTAACAAATATCAGTGTTATATATATTAATTAATAAAAATTAATTGTCATTTTTTATAATTTATATCAAAAATAAAAAATGATTCAATTTAAAAACAAAATGCGATGAATATTTAAATAATGAAAGATGATATTTTCGGCATTGAATTATCTGATAAATCACCTAGATACCATCAACCTCAAGAAATAACTGTTAAGTTAAAACCACATCAATTAGCAGGTTTATATAAAGCTGTTAAAATGGAACAAGATGGTAAATTAATGTATATAATACCTGAAAAAAGACAAATTGGGACAGAATTTACAGAGCAGGATATAGAGATTGAAATGAAATCAAATATTGGAATATTGGGGGATTTGGTAGGTTATGGAAAAACATTAATGGCTCTTTCAATAGTTGCAGCATCTGATTTGGATAAAATGCATACAAATAGTGAAATGAATGTTAGTTTTAGCAATCCATATAATTATTCATATATAAGTTACAGTAAACAAAATCCAAATATTTTAAAACAACATGTTATCAATAGTACATTGATAATTGTACCAAGAGGTCCAGTGTATGTACAGTGGGAAAAAACAATCAAGCAAATGACAAATTTGAAATATCTTGCAATTGAAAATTTGAGTTATATTAAAAAACATTTACCAAGTGAAGATAGTTCAGAATCTGAAATAATATCTTATTTTAATCAATATGATGTTGTTTTGATAAAGAATACGACTTTCGAAGTTTTGTTAAATCGTTTCAAAGGAATTGTAATAAAAGATGTATTGGGACAAATCCCTTTGATTAAAAGATGGAAGAGAGTTATGATAGACGAAGCTCACGATTTGATTCATTCAATATCACTTATATATTATGAATATTTATGGTTAATATCTGGAACCTATAATAATCTTCTATATTCTATAAAATCGTATAGAAGTCTACTATTTCATATCAGAGAAAGCATAAATTATGACACAATTGATCTATTAACAATCAAAGGAAATCGGGATTTTGTGAGAAATAGTTTCAAAATACCACCACCGAATGAAACAACATATATATGTAAAATGCCTACACAAATGAATATGATAAGAGGATTTGTATGTCAAAATATATTGAATAAACTGAATGCAAATGACATCGAAGGAGCAATCATTGAATTGGGTGGAAAAATAGATACACAAACAAATTTTATAGATCTAGTATCGAATGAATTAAGAAGGGAAATAACAAACAAAGAAAGGGAGAAAGAATATATCGAAAGTTTAGATATTCCAAATGAGAATAAAAGAATGAGAATTAAAACCATTCAAAACGAAATCAATACAAAAAACCAAAAGTTGGAAGATTTGAAAAATCGTATTAATGAAATTGGTACCAAAATGTGTTCGATATGTATGTATGACATAGAAAATCCATTGATACTAGAATGTACACATTCATACTGTGCAACCTGTATTGTACAATGGTTGGAGAAAAGTTTGAAATGTCCTGAATGTAGGAATGAAATAAATACAGAAAAAATTGTGTCAATTATGAAAGAAATACCTGATAATCCAAAACCAAAAATAATGAATAAAATTGAGACATTGATTAATATAATCAATAATAATAAAAATGGTAAATTTATAATATTTAGTCAGTATGACAGTAGTTTCATCGATATGAAAGATGTACTTGATAAAAATAAAATAACCTTTTCAGAAATGAAAGGAAATACCAAACATATGATGAATATTTTGAATAATTTCAAAAACGGTTCATTGCAAGTAATATTACTCAATACAAATTTTGCAGGAAGTGGTATTGATATAAGTTTTGCAACAGATGTTATTATATATCATACAATGGGGGTTGCAAAACAACAAGCAATTGGACGAGCACAAAGAGTTGGACGAAATGATGTTTTGAATATTCATTATTTGTGTTATGAACATGAAATTGAAAATATATAAGAATAATTTGATATTTAAATATTAAATATGGATGACAAAAAGGAAGTAGAATCAACACAATCGACTGAACCAATTGTGAAAGAAGAAATCAAGAAGAAAAAAGTAATTATTGGAATCCCTGGTGACAATTTTAGTTCAAAATTTCTTACATCTTGGTCTAATATTCTTATTTCACTTTGGGCATCAAATAAATATGATATTGCTATCTCGACCGGTGTCGGATCATATATTCCACATGTGAGAATGCAAACTCTTGGTCTGGATAGTTCAAGAGGTCGTGACCAGAAGCCATTTAATGGTGATGATTTTGATGTTTGGCTCACAATTGATAGCGATATTATGTTTACTCCTGAACAAGTAATTGAATTGATCGAATCAACAGAAAAACACCCTATTGTAAGTGGAATTTATAGAATGGCGGATCTTCAAAATTTCTCTTGTGCAAAATGCTGTGACGATGATTATTATGCAACAAATGGTTCATATGAACTTCTTTCACTTGAAAAACTTGAAGCTTGGAAAAAAGAAACTGAACTGAAATATATGCCCGTAGACTATACTGGTCTTGGATTTATGGCTTGTAGAAAAGAAGTTTTTGATAAGATGACCTATCCTTATTTTCATACAGAAATGAAAGAAATTAAGAAGGGAGATAAAGTTATTACAAGTTATCAATCCGAAGACTATAATTTCTGTAATAATGTCAAAAAAGCTGGTTTTGAAATTGTTATTAACACAGATATTAGAGTTGGACATATGAAACCACTCATCATTTAAAATTATTTTTCAAATTATTTTTTATTATATCATTCGTTTATAGATGAATAATATAATTAAATTAAAAAACAATGTTACACTATTAATTGTTCCCACCAAAACAAAAAAACTAATTCATTTGTCAACACATTTTGGTTTTGGTTCTTTTTCTGAAAAAGATGAAGAAAATGAATTAACACATTTGAGTGAACATTTTATGGGTCGATTTACATCAAAATTATATGATTCTTATCAAAATATCGAAAATGAAATATCAAAAAGAGGAGGTATTACAAATGCTTATGTTAATAATTATGCAACAGTTGTATATATAAATGGTTTTATAGAAGATTTGAATTATTATGCAGATATAATGAGTAATATGGTATCAAATGTTTTTGTAGAACCTTCATTATTTGAACAAGAAAAAAAAGCTGTTATTCAAGAATTGAAAATAATACAAAATGATCCGAAAATTGATTTTAATATGAAAATATGTAATTATATGATGAAAAATAAACATTTATGCAACATATCAAAATCAATACAGAATATAAAAAAAACAAATATAGATGATATTTACACATTTTTATCAAGAAAAATTCGAGGATCAAATATTATAATATCTTGTTCTTGTCCAAAAGACAAAATATTATATGTTGAAAACATTTTAAAAAAACATTTCGGTAAAATTAATTACAGTGCTGAAAAAAATCACTCATATGATATTCTTTATAAACCGATTTCAAAAAAAGTGATTTGGATCAAAAATAATTCAAAAAACAATGATGTGCAAATTTGTTTATATAATAATGAAAATATTGAAATGTTATCTCCTAAAATGATTGCATTATATTACTTTAAAAAAATCTTTTTTAATTTTGAATCAGGTGTATTTTATAAATCATTAAGAGATAAACTTGGAATTATTTACTATATACATTTCAATATTGATATAGATTTTTATTGTTCAAAAAATTCAACATATAAAATATTCACACAAATTGACAAAAAACATATTCCAACATTTTTGACTGAAATAAAAACGATTTTGTTAAACTTGAATGTGACAAAAAGTGAAGTTCAAAAGGCGAAAAGAAAGTTTTTGATTGAGTATGAATATGACATATTTAAATCCTTGACAAGTGTAAACAAACATATTTTACAATTTTTGAAGAGTGGAAAAAAAGTTGTTTCAAATAAAGAAATAATGAAACAAAAAACAAATATAGATTTTGAAATACTTAAGAAGGAGATATTTGAAATAAGAGATTCCATTTTGAATCATTCAAATTTTTTCTATTATTCTCATAATAATTGTGATAAGATAATCAAAGATTCTATGTTTTAATATATTTAAATATATTAAGTATTTATAGAAAAATGGCTTCATACGAAAATATTAAGCAAAAAATAAATGAGTTCGTGAAATATTTTAAAATAATTGGGATCATATTACTTATTTTAGCAGTTCCATTGATATTCGTTGGACTAGCTTCTCTTGTAGGAATGCCAGAAACATATTTTAAAATATTTCAGTTGGTTGTCTTTGTTGGGGCAGTTATAGGTCTTTATTATGTACAACAAGATATTTCAGTGTTTGTCTCGACAATTTTTGAAAGCGATTATGATACAATATGGTATGGTATTGGATTAATATCTATAAGTGGGTTCTTGATACAACTCATTGTTTCAGTTTGGACGAAGGATTTTTCATTATCACCAGATTTCGTATATCCTATCGTATTGGCAATTATTTATTTGCCAATTTATTTTAGTCTGAAATATGAAAAGGAAAAACTACCAATTATTTTGGGATCATTATGGGGTGGTTTAACATTTATAGCAGGGCTTATTGCATCATTTGAAGCACTACAACCATCAAACCATAATAGTGAATCTGCTTCCTCTGTCCTCGTTGGAATTTTGTATGTCATATTTGCTTATGGTTTTGTTGTTTTCATTGTATTATCCGTATTTTATTTAGTTGATAATATAAATTATGGAATAGATAAATTCAATAATTTCTTAATACTATAAATAATATATTTAAATATTAGATATCATAACCATTAAATGGTTGAAATAAAATTAATTATAATATTCATCTTATTACTAATAATTCTTTTATCGGTTTTTTGTGTGAAATATAAAGAACATTTTTCCTTCGCAGATGAAAGTAGTTCAACATCAGATCAACCACGATACAGACAATGTCAAGTGTATTATAATGATGATTTGACTAATTGTGATTCATTTTATGAATATTATCAAATGAATGAAATTGATTTATATAATATTATACACAATTCAACTAATTCATTGTCAGAAAATCAATTAACAGAAATAACAAGAATATATAATCAAAAAGTGAATGGCGATACACAACATTGTAAACTTGTTTTGAATGGTTGGCAAGAACACCAGACAGGGGATATCAAACGTTATTCTGACTCAATAGATTCAAATTTTCCTCTTCAAAATGAATGTATCTTGGTTGATAACTCATTTAATTTAACATCAAATTCGAGTGTTAATATCGTAGATTCTTCTGATTATCTATATTTTCAAAACTTCAATTATGATAATATTTATGCATCAATATGTGATAATAGTGCAGGACAAAATATCAATTTTCAAAATATAAATGAAAAATATTTTTTAAATTTTGATTGTTATTATAATTTAAATGGTTCTGTAATAACAGTTCAAGATGTCAATTTCAAAAAAACATCAAGTGATGGTTCATCATTGGTAGATGTTACAGATGGTGATAATGCAAAAATACAAAAAGGAATAAATAACTTGTTTGAAAAATATCTTCTTCCTTCTGACAAAACATTGCAATTTAGACCAAAACAATTAAATGTTAGTTCTTACAAATTTTCAAAAAATTTCTGTCAAATTATGAATGGGCATGTAATTGAAAATATACCAAATTTTACTTTACAAGATATTGACTTATCTTTAAGTTGTAATATGCCAATAAATGATATACAATTAAATGACAAGTTTGCTTCTGATCAACAGTACACTTCTGATAAATTAATAGCTTTAATAAATGAAATTAAGGCTGATAAACAAACTGAAATAAATACAATAGTTAAAAATTCATCCGAACTCGAAATTACAACTAATGCAACTACATCAGATTCGGGTGATTCCAACAGTTTACAAAATATCAGAAATATAACTGATAGTGCTCTTAGAAATTATATGGATCAATATGATGAAACATCTAAAGAAGCTTTATCAGAAGCTATTAATAATGAAATAACATCAAACAACGCAAAATTACTAGACACTTATCAAAATTTTATTATCAATATTCAAAATAAATATAATAATGGATATATCAGAAATGATGCATTATATAATGACGATGATATATCAATAGCATCTTTTGATGATTTTCAAAATCTTTTGATGAATAATACGAAACAAGATTCAAATGAGAGGCGAATTATAACATCAACTGGTATAACAGGGGATATTTTTAATGAAAATCAAATAGATAGTAACAAAGTAGTGTGTACAGAAATAGCTGGAAATATTTATATAGATTCTAAATATGTTCAATTTTATATCGAGCCTCATCAAGATATTGAGAAAGAATCGATAGAAGTATTTTTGACTTTTAAGGGCAGTAATGAAAACAGATTATATCAAAAGGTGGCATATAAATACGGGTATCACGATATAGATTCAAGAAATTCAATATATAATATTTCCGAAATTCAAAAAAATATTATTTATGATATGGGACAATTAATAACACCATATAAAGTATCATTCGATTATAACAATCTAAATCAATTAAGTTCTTACAGTCTTTCTGCATCAGAAGATGAAAACTCTTGGGAGATAATAAGTGAATATGATATTACAAATGATAAAAAGAATTTTGAAGTCGATGTGTATAAAAAGATTGATGATTATTTAGATAATCTTTATTGTAGATATAGTTTCGATGCTGACTTTTCAAACAGTGCACCTACAACAAGTACACCTGTAGTAGGAAGCGCTTCTTTTATGACTATTGGTACAACAACAAGAAATATAGTTGATGGAAAATATTTTGATAATATAAATAAAAAAACTGGTACTCATTCATTAATATTCAATAATGGTCAAAACCATTATTTAACAATTCCTCCTACCAACTTTAAAGCATTCACTGGTTTTACAATGTGTGTATGGGTAAGATTTGATACTGTAACTCATTACACAAGAATAATTGATTTTGGACTAGGTCCGATGAAGAAAAATATAATACTATGTAGACAGAGTTATACAAGAAAACTACAGTATTTGATTGCTACTGGTGGAACATGGGTTCAAAACTTGAGTACAGTTAATGATGTAATACAAGAAAAAGAATGGATGCATTTAGTGATAACTAATAGAACTGAAAATAACACACCTATTAGTGAATTATATGTAAATGGAGAAAAACAATCACTCTCACCCGACGGTTACACTGGAGCCATTCCGAACTATACACCAAGTGATTTACAATCACTAAAATGTTATGTTGGTAAATCTCATTGGGGAGAAGGAAATGATCCATTATTTAAAGGAAGAATGGATGATTTTAGAATTTATAAAGAAGCATTGAATCAAGAACAAATATCAAGAATATATCATGGTAACCTTAATATCCGAAAATATCCTGGATTTGTTTTAGGTGATTTCAATGAAGGTACTGGTGGCGGTACTAAACATCCAACAAATCCATTGTTGCATGATTTATTTTATGAGAAAATGAATTATACAATACGATGGAGTAATGATTATGGCTCTTGGAAACCAACACAATATTTCAATTCTGTAAGAAGTGATCATCCAGGTGGACATAACGAACATACATATAACACAAGTACAGGAATTCATTGGGGAAACATGACACTTCCTGGATATAATAATAGCGCGTATAAAGGAGAATGGGTTACATTGGATTGTCCAAATCCAATATATCCTTATAATTTACGAATATATCAAAGAACTAATTGGCATTCGAGAGTTCCCAAAGATTTCAAATTTTTTGGTTATGATGTAGAAAAACAAACTTGGATTGAACTTTTACACGAAACAAATGCAATTTATATCAATAAGAAACATGTTTCTAAACCAATTCTTAGTAATATATCTTTTAAAACATTTGGAATTATGGTAAAACAAATAGGGTATTTAGACTCACAAGGAAAACTTGTTACAAGTAATATTGTGAATTTTGACGAATTAGAAATATATGGAGGATCGAAACCATATGTACGAAATCAAAAACAATATAGATATTTCAAATTAAATTATTCTGCTTCTAGGGCGCCAAATTTGAAGATACATGCTCCTGAAACAGATGTTTACAATGAATATTATATAAATGATATGACAATAAATAGTGGATACTATGGTGTTTATATAAGATGTTTAAGAGATGCTCAATATGCCAATGAACCTATTAATATAAAATATCGTGAAGCATCAGGTAATTATAGACATCCTTTATCATTGAATAGATCTTATTTACCAACAGCATTTAAGAAAAATGAAATTATATCTAAGAGTGCGGAAAATATTTTTGATAAAATGTTATTATTAAATACAACTGATACAACTGATACAACTGATACAACAACAATTTTCAATTACAGTTCTGGTGGTAAAAGAGAATTCACTAATAAAGATAACTTAACAGGAATATCGAATACCAATTTTTTCATTAATTGTCCAACTATGCCATCAGAACCCGAAACAAATCCAAGTTTCAATATAGAAATTAAGAAGTCAAATATGACTTCGATTTATAGGTTTATAAACACTATGAGAGAAAAACAAATTAACGAATTTGACTGTTTAACAACAGATGAAGATTTCAATACAATGAATTCTGTATTCAATACAACATCAAGTATGAGTCAACAACTAATCCAAAATATCTTACAAAAACAGAAAAATGATCAGGATATCGATGCTCTAAATGCTGAAAACTCTAATTATGATAAATTAAAAACACAAATCGAAAATTTTAAACAAATAAATGTTAATAAACAAGAATTTATTTCCAATATTGTAGATAAAAATTTACCATTTGCTAAGTATATCAAGTCTTTGACAAAATACAATGATCAAAGTGGTATTTATATTGAATTAGACACGACAGGTATATAAAGTTTAAGAATAAAACAAATAAGAACAATTAATATCAATGTATTATGAATTTAATATGATAAATGTCATCCCAATTTTTGATAAAAATTTTTCCAAAAAACAGATATTTAATTATCCGAAATACAAAATTATAGATCAAAACAATATTCTCCAATGTTTTATGCCAAAACAGAGTAAAATTAATATTTATGGAAAAATATTTAAATACATAAAAATCGATATTTCAAAATATTTTAGTTTGGTCGATGTGAAAGCTTTATTCTATTATGTTCTTGTAGAAGAAAATTTTGAATTTGACAATGGTATTGATAAAGAAAATTTAGAAAGATTTTGCGAATCTAATAATTATATTATGATAACTTGTCCCGTATTGAAACAAGGAAATGAATTTTATGTTATTTCAAATAACATGCAATATGAAAGAATCTATATATCAAGTAATTCTTTACAAGATGATGAATATATTATAAATAGAATGATATATAATGGCGGTTACTCATTTGGTGACAATATAAATGTTCTTTTGGCATTGTATAACAACAATACAATTTGCAAGCATAAACTTGTTGAAATGATAAATAAGGTAAAAGGAAATATGATACTTCAAAAAACAGATAATATTATATTATTTTTGATGTCATCTTATAAAGTAAAAAACTTAGCTTGTGATTTTTATTCAATATTTCTTATTCAAAACATCAAAACAACTGACACTGATATACTTTCATTATTTGACACATATATATTCAGGAATCAAAGTTTTGTTCAATCTGAAATAAGAAATAAAAAGGTGTTCATCACTAAATCATCATGTATGTATCCGTATTTAAATGAAATACCTTCATTTCATCGATGGTCAAAAGAGAATATGTATATTATTGACATGTATGGACTTTTTGCATCGATAATATATAACGAAACACTTTTCAAGAAATGGCTAGAAGTTCAAGATAAAATATTGAATAATTATAAATTATTGTTTGGTGATAATATGAGTTTATTGATGATACATGTTTTGAATTCTTTAATTATGTTATATATATATGGATATGAAGACATCATATTGAATCAAAAATATATAATTGAAATATGGAGGAATATTATATCTAAGGAATATTCACAAGAAGCATTGAAGTATATTTTAATATATAATAGGGTACCTGATGAATTATTATTGACAATATATGAAATGAATAAGATAAATATTATTGAGAAAAAAATAATGTTAGTATACGATATTGATGTAGACGACTATATATATAAAATGATATCATATAGCGATCTGATCAAATTTTATCAAAAATTGAAGCAAAAAAAAATACAGAATGGACTTCTTTGTATAAATAGATTTTTTTGCAATGAAAATTGTTGTAAAGATATGAATCTTATAGGATCTATTCTTAAGGATTATGTATGTGAAGATCCTACTAGAATTGTTTAATAAGTCTGTATTCTATTGATTTGATATTTTTATTGAGATTGTTGAAGTTTTGTTTTGTTTCTTCTCTCACGATATTTTCGAATAGCATCTGAATTCATATTTGTTTCAGTATCAATGGGACTTTTTTGTTCATCAATTTCTTTTTCAAGTTCGTTGTTTTCTTGTAATTTGTCATCTTTGCTTTCTGTTATAGAATAGCTTTCTTGTAATTTATCATCTTTGCTTTCTGTTATAGAATAGCTTTCTTGTAATTTGTCATCTTTTTCTTTGCTTTCTGTTATAGAATAGCTTTCTTGTAATTTATCATCATCTTTTTCTTTGCTTTCATTTATAGGATAGCTTTCTTGTAATTTATCATCTTTTTCTTTGCTTTCTGTTATAGAATAGCTTTCTTGTAATTTATCATCTTTTTGTTTGCTTTCATTTATAGAATAGCTTTCTTGTAATTTATCATCTTTTTCTTTGCTTTCATTGAAAGAATAGCTTTCTTGTAATTTATCATCTTTTTCTTTGCTTTCATTTATAGAATAGCTTTCTTGTAATTTATCATCTTTTTCTGTACTATTGGTTACAGGAGACAAACTATCAAAATCTTTCTTCTCATTTAAAATAAGGTTTTGTTGTTTAATGTCTTGTTTTTCATTTTTTGATAGATGTTTGTCATTTGAAATAGATATATTTGAGATATTTTTAACAACAGATCTTCTATCTATTTCTTTTTTTTGCGCGAACAAACCAGTGAATAAACCATCTAAAAACCCATCATCTTTTGCTTGAGATACATCTTCATTTAAATAAGAATTATTCATATCTTGAACACTTTTTTGACCGATATCTTGAACATTTGTTTGGTCTTGAACATTTGTTTGGTTGATATCTTGCTGATTTGATCGAAAGAAAAAGTAGTATACAGCGAATCCAATCAAACTCAGAAATAAAATGAACAAAATTGCTATAATTGAAATAAACATTATTTTCAGTTTTGAATGACATTTGAAATTAAAAATATCTGTTATTTTACATTCTGATTCTTTTGTTTTCTCAGCCTTTTTCTCAGCCGTTTTCTCAACCTTTTTCTCAGACTTTTCCTCAACCTTTTCCTCAGACTTTTCTTCAACCTTTTCCTCAGCCTTTTTCTCAGACTTTTCCTCAGACTTTTTTTCAACTTTTTCATCTTCTTCATCGTCTTGAATTTTGTATTTTATATTATATCTGTCAACTGAAGTGCTTGAATAATTGTAGTCATCTAAATCATCATTATCTTCTAAATAATCTTCTTGATCATAATTTGTATCAATATATTCTCCATCTTTTGTTACGACAGGAGGTCGATACTTCAATTCAGGGTCATATATTCTACCATCAGAGTGAATCCAATCTTCTGGAACATCATCGTTAGCAAATGATTCTTGATCTTTCAATAAATTTTGAACAAAAACAAGTTTTTCAAACAATTTCATCTTTAATATATAGTTTGAAAATATTTTATAAAAATAGAAAGAGATGTACAAGAGTCCTCGCAAAAATGTTAAGGTTATTGTATGGAAATCATTGAATCATAAAGATATATACATAATTGATAGTTCAGAAAAACACCAACAAGACCATGAAAACAATATAATAAGAAATGACATATATGACGATGATTCAATGGATATCGCACTTTCAAAAATTGGAATTTATATAACAAATGGTGAAAATTTTCAAATATATGCCTGGAATAAAAATAAACCATTACAATTTTCAATCACATCACCAAAGTGGAAAGGATATAATATTAATCCATTTAAATCTACCGATCAAAATTCTGAAGAATTAAAAGATCCGGTGAATTATGAATATGAAAACAAAAGTTTATTTAAAGAAAAGATAATAAATATTGCTTTTTCCAAAGATGTACCAAAACAAATACATAAATATTATTTTAATACTTCGAATAAATTAACTATCAAACAAAATAATAAAAGAGAGGAATTATTAAAATCAATCGTTAATACACAAGATGAAAATGTTGAAATTTTACCAGAATACTATACAAGAATAAATTATCACAGTCCTTTGCAAAATATTTTTGTTGCTGAAGTTTTTGATAAAATACACACTTCAAAATATATTGATATGATACAATGGGTTGAAGATAATTCCAAAATCTTATATAAATTATCAAAACATAATCGTATAAATAAAGAATTATTCTCTACTATAACAAATATTGACAAAATTAATCAAAATCATGTGATTAATATTTACAGTATGTACAATAAGAAAAGTTATTGTAAAATATCAATTACAAATAATGACTTATTCTTAAATTACATATTGGATGCTCGACAATATAATAAATGGAAAGATATTGAAAAACATTTTCAGAAAATAACTCAAATATTACAAAATATGTTAAAACAAAAACTTAATCTACAAGAAATCGCAGTGAACTGTGGTGTCAAAATGAATATTAATAATTCGTCTTTTAAACTTCTCACAGAAAAAATAAGTAAACAAATTGATATTTTCAATGTGGTAAAGAAAAATAATAAAAATATTGTATGCACATACAAAAGAAGTTCAAACTTTTCTCAAAATATAGAAATATATGAATATATCAGATCAAGATTAAATCTTGGAATAACAAATATTGAAATTGCTGATGAATTGGTTAATTTAGGAATATCTGGTAATACTCTACAAATGGTTAATGATGAAATTGATATAATTCATAAAGGTCTAGAACTAAAAGACAGGGATTCTATAAAAATAAAAGAAAATGGAACAATCGTAGTTATTTCTCCTAGATTTTATGGTTATGATATATCTATCATCAATTCATATAATATTCAAGAAATGAGATATCTTTTGTTTTGGTTATCCAAAATATTATCACAAACAATTGATAAAAAAATAAATAATAAACAAAAAGAAATTCAAAAAGAAAAATCGAAATCGAATTCAAAAGATTCTTCTGTTTCGATTGCATCATCAATATCTTCATTCGAATCAATGGGTGGAAATAACAAAAAGGATAATTATCTTATAACAATGTTACAACAGACTGATAAAGAATTGTTTGGTGAATATTATGCGAGAAATAAATGTCAAAGTCATGTTCAACCAATTGTATTCTCAAAAGATCACAAAGAGTTACTGGAAAGAGAAAATAAAATGATATTTGATAATGTTATTGAATATGGTTCTAGTACAAATAATCTCAATTATTATGCTTGTCCTAAATTATGGTGTCCTCAAAGTAAAGTACCTTTATCAGTAAAAGGTGATCAAAAATGTCCATTAGAAGATGAAGAACCCATTAAAATGTATAAAGATATTGATAAAAATAAGGCAAGTTATGTCAAATTAATAAAACCAAATGATAAAGGAATGTGTGTACCTTGTTGTGGTAAGAATCCAACTACCCAAATTAAGATTAATAATTGTATGTCATTTTTGAATAAAAATCAGAAATTGGAAAATAATATGAAGAATAAACAAGATGATGAGAATTATTTGATAAACCATGTTGCTCCAATAGAAACAGGCAGATATGGGACATTGCCCGAATTTTTACACAATCTTTTATCTTCAGAAGATCATAAAAATTGTTTAGGTTCTTTGAATACCAAAAGCGAATGTTTTATCAGGAAAGGGGTGAACAAATCGTCTAATAATAGCATAATATATGCATTGATGACAATTTTTCAGCTGAAAAATATAAATGATCTTGGAAAGAAAATAAATCTTGATATATCAACTTTTATATCCCTCGATAATGGAAATATTTGTAAGGCTTTTATGAAGTCAGATGATAATGATAGATATGTAAAACAAATGAAAAAGAAACAAATTGAAGTCAATCAAATTAATAACAAAATATATTCGTCAATGATGAGATATATCGACTATATAGTTTCAACAAATATGACTGTAAATAAAGATCCACAATATATTTTACCATTAATATATCATTTATTTCAGGTTAATGTAATTGTATGGGAGAAGACAAATGATATATCGATGTTATGTAACAATCCAACATTTTCAAAAACAAAATTAGATACCAAATTTGCTTTAATTATTAAAGAAGGGAATTATTATGAACCCATTTTGTTGAAGAAGAGAAGTTCTAGTGAAAAGTTTATTTTCAAGTTGGACAATTATCCCAAATTAAAGGATTTGATTAAAAAATGTGATTACACAGAAACAAATAATGAAATATTTAATAATTTATATGAATTAAATAATTGGATTGATAATAATATATCGGGGAATAATGATAAATATAAAATTTCAAGAATATTAATAAACGATGATTTAAGCATTGATAAGGTTTTAACGAGGGGAAATATTTTATTAAAATTTGAAAAAATAGGGAGTTCTTTTATAGATAAAATAGTATCTGATATAAATGTTAAAGAATTCTTATTTGTAAGTAATATAAAAGACATTGAATACAAAATAAATGTATCAAAGAAAGATTTGGAGAAATTTGTAACAAAATGTAAGAATTTGAAAATAACAGTCAATGTGGGAAATGTTTATAAAAATGATGAAAATATGATTCAATTATATTCTAAATTAAAAATAAAAGATATTCCAGATGACTTATCAAATAAGATGATAATACATAATGACGAATTAATAGAATATCATAAGAATATTGAAGAAATCAAAAATCAAACTAAAAAATGGTATGAATTACAAAAATTTGTAGCTAAAAGAGTTATCAAAAATAATAGCAAATCAAGTGTAATTTTTAACAATCATCCTGATAAAGAAATTATACAAATAATCCTTGAAGAAATGCCTGAAGATATTGAAGATATCAAAAAATGGTTGTCAAATACAATTATACAAACAAAATATGACTATTTAAGTTCAGCAATTCAAGATAAGTCTGAATTCATATTTTCACAAAATGCATTGGTGCATAATGGTAAAAAGATATTACCAAAAACTTTATTAAAATATCATAGATCATTGCCAAATATAACAGAGGAAGAACAAAGTATTGAAACTCATAATGTAAATAAAATGATAAAGGATGAAGAAATATCTCGTCCAAAAATATTCGAAGGTTCATTGAAGAAATTGAATACAAAATGGAGTAAGAATAAAAAGGTTTATTGGTCAAATATGGTATACATTGATACAAAATATAATAAAAAAACTATAGAAGAATTTGTAGAATGGTTATCATTATATATAGGAAATAATCAATTGAATTTTAGTACTGTTCAAGAGACATCGCGATCTATATATATGAATATGTTGAATGATAAGAACGCTATGTATGAGATATTTCATGATTCATCGTATTATAATGAGTGGATAAAAAGAAGTAAAAAATACAGTACAATAAACCTTTATATGGAAAAATATTTCAATAAATTAGATATTAAAACAAAACAAAATATAGTAAAAGATATCTTAGAAAAGGGAGACCTATGGTCAACTGATATAGATATATATTCCATATCACAGTTACTTAATATATCAATATTAATATTACAAAGAGCAGTATATGGTGAATTTGATGAACAACATAATAGAGGTGATATAAATGATCTCAAATTATCATCGATATTTTTCAAATCATCTAATATAAACGAAAGACCTTTAATTATTTTCAATAAAGTATGTGATAAAAATCATTGTTCTTATTACTTAGTTGTTGACAAAATGTATCCAAATAATCTTTATATATCATATGATGAAATACCAGATGATATAAAAAAATTAATGAAATTACATATGGATAATTAGATAATTTAGACAATTTGTACATCTTTTTTGATATTGTAACATTTATTTTTATTTCCTAATTTGAAATTGAATGCAATGTCTTCTTCTTCACATATATCATAATGTTCCTCTATTTCTTCTGGAATATTTTCCAGTTCTCTTGGTTTTTTATCTTTGAGTAGACCTACCATAAGTTCTTCGTCCAGAAGTATATCACAATCACCTGTTCCACAAGGAGGTTGTTGTCCTAACATAACATTGGCTGAAACACCATTTACATTATCATATTGTGAGAAAATACTTGCATTAATTAACATATCTGTTGATTCTTCAAATGAGGATTTTGCCAATGGACCAATATCTCCACGATTGATACCGTGTCTGTCAATGGATACAAGACATCCTTTGAAAGTCATAGTATCCATAAGAAGAGAGATGTGTCTATAATTCATAGAACCTTCTCCTGTAACATTTGTCAATTCGTTATATAGAGAATTGCGAGCAGCTTCAATACCTAAAGTTTCTTGGATTTCACGAATATCGTTTGATACAGTTCTAGTTGCATCGACATTAGGATTAGCAAGAATTTCTATAAGATTTGTACCATCAGTATCCAATGCCCATTCTATGACTTTATCGAATTTTTCAGTTTCATAATTGTATTTTTCGTATTTTTTCTTATTCAGTGACACTTTTTTGATACCTTTGTATCCTTTGAGTAACACTTGATATACAATATTATGTTCCATTGCTTTGATCGATGCAAGTTCATCACTGGGATCAATATCTTTCAAAGCATTTTCTGTAAGTTTCATCATAAATATACATTCATCTGCATTATCATCACTGTAAACACAATCTATAAATTTATCATAAGTCATATTTAATCTCGTATAAATATCAATCATACGAAGACCATATGATACCATTTTTTCTTTATTGAATTTCATACGAAGAACCCAAGGAGAACTATTTGCACATTTTCCAGCCAATTCATTCATTTCCATAAATTCTTTATAAATATCAAATAGACCCTTATCATTATCACCTTCGCCATCATCCCAGAAAATCTCACTATATTCTAGGATATCACACAATCTAGTAATCTCTATCGAGTTTTTAACATTCATAGAAATATTTTTAGCCTGTTCAACTCTTTCATCAAGAACTTCAATTCCATCATCTCCCATAACGGGATTGATAACAGTTGCAATATCATTTTTCAAATAAATATTTAATGTAGGTGTTTTTGTTTTCTTAGTAGCACTGAGAATTTCTTTCAATCTAGGAACACCAGATGTAGCTTTTACAGCAGCTTCTGTTCCTGAAACATGAAATGAATCCAGAGTCATCTGTGTTCCCATTTCACCAATGGTTTGTGCAGCGACAATACCAACCATTTCACCAGGTTGTGCAATAGCTTCCAAGAAATGTTGTTCTATTTTGAGAACAATCCAGTCAAATATTTCCTTTGAAAAATGATATTCTACAATCAGTCTCTTTGGTGCTAGATGAAGACGAAGCAAAATTTGAAAGAATCGCATACCTTGATCGTGTTCTTTGATATAGTGTTTTTGAATTAAATTTTCAATATTGTCCATGATATAATCAGGTGTTAAATCAGTTTTGATAGCTTTAACACCAAGTGATTTCATTTTTTCGATTGCGTTATTTATAATTCTGTAAAATGGAATAGGATATTTAATTGTTGTATTTTTGAGACCATTGTAGACATTATCGATAATAAACATTTTATCTTGAACAATCTTATCAAAATATTCAGAACATCTTTTATAAGTATTAGCATTGACTTCTTTAAAGGCTTTTGAAATCATGTAATTATTTAGTTTATCATTTTTGGTCAAATTGTATTTTTGTTCCATTTCAATCGAATTCATTTCAATAAATGGAACAAATTGAGATTCTATTTTACAACCATCCATACCATCTTCACCATAGATATATTGAATAATGGAACCTTTAGCATTACGAACTGTATTATCATAATGAATTTTAACATCTTCCATTGCTTTTACCAATCTTCTTTGAATATATCCAGTTTCTGAAGTTTTTACAGCAGTATCGATAAGACCTTCGCGACCACCCATAGCGTGAAAGAATACTTCTTGTGGTGAAAGACCGTCGATAAAACTATTTTCTACAAATCCTCTTGCATCGGGACCATCGTCATATTTTGTAAAATGAGGTAATGTTCTATCCGTGAATCCATATCCAATTCTTTTACCATCGACATTTTGTTGACCAACACAAGCAACAATTTGAGCAACATTAGTTTCTTTGCCCTTGGAACCACTTTTAACCATATTAATCATTCTATTTGATTTTTCATCAATTTGTGAAAGACCAATTTTACCAACTTTATTGGTAGTTTGATTGAGAATACCAATAATTTCTCTTTCTGTAAAATTGACATTATTGAAAATACTATTATTATCTACCATTCCTCTTCTAACATCATCCAGACGATCATATGCCTTCTTTTTCATAACACGAATTGTTTGTTTTAATTCTTCATTTGTTTTTTCACTTGTAATAAGATCACTAATTCCAACACTGAAACCAGATGAAAGCAACCATCTACAAATAAGTCTTTGAGTATTATCAAGAAATTTACGAACTTCGAAAGGACCATAATCGTGATAAATAACAGGTATTAAACCAGATGTAATACCGTGAAATACAGTTTTATCAAGAGTTCCACTTTCAACTTTACTATTTTTAATTATGAATTTTTCATCTGCTTTATTTTTTCTAACAATATTAAGATTTGGTGGCAATACAAATGAATAAGCATCTTTTCCAGTATATTCAAAGTTTTTGTTAGGTTTTTCCAATTTTCCTGAAAAATAGCTATTAACCATTTGAAGATTTGCCATTGTTTTATCGTCAATTGTTGTCCAATCTTTTGTCAAACGAAATGATCCCAAAAGTGTGTCTTGAACAACTTCAATAATTGGTTTACCATCTCTTGGAGCTAAAATCATATATGGGACAGCTGTAATATCCATTAATTCACTCATAGTTTGAATATTTTGAGGACAATGAAGATTCATTTCATCACCATCGAAATCTGCATTATATGGAGGAGTGTCTAGAACATTTAAACGAAATGTTTGATATGGCATAACAATAACTTTATGACACATCATACTCATTTTATGGAGAGATGGTTGACGATTAAATAGAATATAATCACCATCTGTAAGATGTCTATGTACCACATCACCGACCTTCAACTCTTTAATAATTTTTTCAATTTCATTTTGAGCATATTTAAGATTTATAGTTACCATGTCTTTTGATTTTTTGACATATTTTGCACCAGGCCAAGTGTCTGGCCCATTTTTGATAAGTTGTTTGATATGGTCCATATTTTCTTTATTAACAACCTCTGGAAATGTAATGTTAATAGCAATTTTGATAGGAACACCTAGTTCATCTATACTAATATATGGATCTGGTGTAATAACAGTTCTAGCAGACTGATCAACGCGTTTGCCATTTAGATTGCCTCTGATACGACCTTCTTTTTTCTTCATACGATCTGAAACAGATTTGAGTTTTCTTCCATTTCGTTGTTGAGATGGTGCCAGACCAGATATTTGATTATCAAGTAGTGTAAATACATGATATTGTAACACAAGAGTGATAATACGAATTGTTTCTTCCGATGATCCTTTTTTAATACGATCTAGGATATTGTTATTTGTTTTAATAATTTCACTTAATTTATGTGTCAAATCATCCTCTCTTCTCTGACCATTTTCTTCAATAATACTGGGTCTGACAGCTGGAGGAGGAACTGGGAGCACCGTAGTTATCATCCATTCAGGACGATTCCATTGAGGATTAAATCCCATAATTTCCATATCTTCTTCTGAAATTCTTTTGAAAATTCTGAGAATATCTTCAGCTGTAAATTCAGTTGTGTTCTTTTCGGTTCCATCTTTCCATTCTGCAATAATTTTCATAGGACCATCTTTATTATATTTAGACGGTTGTTTTGCATTACATCCAACTGTTCCATCGTCGCCACAACATTTCACTTTATTAGTTAGATTACATAATTTGAAATATGCATTCCATCTCATTTGATTGTCTTTGATAGCCATAATTTTTTGCATATCTTGTTGCAAATCATTATTCGTCGTTTGGGGAGAAACAAGAAGTTTAGAACATCTGTAACAAACACATTTCAATATTTTTCTGGTAATATCGAAGAACATTGCGTGAAATACAGGTCTTGCTAAAACAATGTGCCCGAAATGTCCTGGACAAAATGTATTTTTTTGTTCACAAGTACTACATAATTTGTTATGTTCAAGAACACCCATTCGTGAATCAAATAAACCACCAACAATTGGTTCATTACAATTATAAGTATCTGTGCGATTAATTTCTACAACAGATCTAGAAATAATTTCTTCTGGACCCATTACACTGAATTGAATACCTTTTACATCTTGTATTTCAACCTTTTGATCTGCGTAAGACAGTTCAGGATATATTGACATATCTCTTAATTATATAGTTATTTTTATATATAATAAAATCATTTTTTTATTATTAGCTATATCTTGATGAATAAATATTGATGTTATTTTATGTAAAAGATTCAAGTCATTTCAATATAATGTTTCTATCTAGAAAAGAAATAAGAGTACAGTTCACATATTTACATATTTTCAAGAAAAAAGAAATAATTGTCAAAATCAGTTAGACCATATTTTCTATCTTTTCAAAACCAAATTTTACCATATCTTGATCAAATTTTATTGAATCTTCAAAAGTTATTTTTGTTTTAAAACGATTTTTATATTTCATTAAAATATTATACTTACTTAAATCTTTTTTCTTATCAACATATTTCAATAAATGATCTATGAAATACAATATTGATTTTTTTGTCTTTTCAAAACAATTATTTAATTGACATTGTACTGCATTCTGTTTTTCCTCAGTTTTATCCATTTTTTGTTTTATCGCAACAAGTTTTTTACGAAACTCTTGTTCTTTTATTTTATTATTAAAAAAAAGCAATCTAGCATTATTCAAATCATTTTGAAACTTTGCCTTTTTTTTATCATACATTTCTTGTTCTTTTGAACATTTTTGTAAATAACAATTAATCATCTTTTCTACTTTGACATATGCCATTTGTTGATCTGACAACTTCTTCATTATTATTCTAATATTCCTCGATATTATTTTGTAGATATCTAGATGGACTTGAGGAAAAAGAGTACATTTCTATAAAAATATTAAAGTTTTCAAAAAGTTTATAAAAAATCTAAAAATAATAATGAAATGTACTCAAAATATCTCAAATCTTGTATCCTAAATATTTTAAGTAAAGATATAATATTAAAAAAAATTAGTGCATAAATATATAAACAAATTGGAATTCAAAAGTCAAAAACCAATAGAATAAAAAGAAAGGTACTACTTGAAAAAGTTGTATTATTAGAAACTAAAATACTTACTATTGATTAGACTACATTATTAGTATCATCACATAGTGGAGTATTTGCTTTCTGTCTATTTCTCTATCTCTCTTGTGTCTTTCTTCTATTCTAATTTTTCAGGATAAATGCCTTGTAATGAAAAAGAGTACATTTCTATAAAAATTCTCAAAAAATTATAAACTTTTTAAAAAATCTAAAAATAATAGTGAAATGTACTCTTTTTTATAAAGAGCCTCAAAACTTATTTAGTTGGTTTTACACCAAGAAATGTCATCATTTTGTTATAAAAGTTTTTTTGAAAGTTTTCAATAGTACAATTCTCATATTTTTGAATTACAGAGACATCAACTCTCATCGATGATGCTAATTGTTTTTGTTTCAACCCTTTTGCAGCACGAGCTTGTTGAAGAGCTTGTGCTTGTTCTCTTGTCATTTTATTTAAAATAGGTATATCATCTTCATTTAGCTTTTTAAATTCTTTAGTCCCAGCAGGATTTTGATGGGTTTGTTTAGAAATTTGTGCAATTTTTGAAGATCTTATCACAACAGGATCCCAGTCTTGGTGTGAATATCCTGACATCTTATATATTATTTTAAAATAAGATTATATCTTATATATTTTGATCTAAGGTTTATAATTATTATATTTGACAATAAGAAATGTTTTTACACTGTATCTTTTTGAAAAATTTATCACCAGACTTATGTTGGAAACAAAATAAAACTTATACACATTATTGTAGATGTTATACATTTACTCAAAAATTATGAGAGTACATTTCACATGAAAATCTTGAAAAATATAAACCTTCATGAAAATATAAAAATAATAATGTAAATGTACTCTTTTTTAATAATTGGATGTATTTGAAATCTCTATTTGCGACAACTCATTTTCTAATTCATCAATGCGTGTTAATAAAGCCATATTTTTTTGTTCAAGAGTATTAATTTTACGATTTAATATTTGCGTAGCACAAACATTTAGGGTAAAAAGATAAGATTTATCCAATGTAACCATATCATCAACTTTTGTGCCATAAACGAATATTTTGGAAGTATTACCTACAAAATCATCTATGTTTCTAACTTGCATACCATAACCACCTGTCTCTAATTCTTTTAGAACAAAGTCTCTATATAAAGAATCTTTATTTTGATTTATTAATTTAACCGAATTAGTACCACTTGATAAACCAAGTGTTGATATATCAATATTTTCCGGAATTGTTATAATATCATTTGCATATTCGCAAATATCATAAATATTAGGGATATAATTTGATATAGTATTTGTAGCTTCCGGGAACACATCTCTTACTTGTTGTGATATAAATCCATAAACATCATTATTACCTTTATTTAAATGATCTATATATTTGTATGTTTTTGGTTGTAATCCGAGAATTTTTTGAAGAGCTTGTTCGTCATCAATATCTTTAATTTCTTTTTTGACCCTTTCATCTGAAGTATAAACAACAGTTGATTCATCAAACCAAATATTCTTTTTAGTATTCAAACAATATGAAGTAAACAATGTAGGATCATGTTTCCATCTTATTATTACTATACCGCTACCGCCGTTGCCACCTCTTTGTCCTACAGAAACTGATACAGGATTTTGAGTACTAGCCCCTCCTCCACCTGATCCACTCCCTGGTATAGCATCGTTTCCATCAAATCCTGCAAATTGTGAGCTATTGGGATATACAGTTGCACCATATCCCCCACCTGTTCCGGCTCTATGGGATGCATTTCCGCCAAAATATGTATTTCCCGAATACTTTATAGCACCTCCTCCTCCTCCCCCGCCATAACCTAAAGATGTTCCTGTTATGCTATTGTTTATCCCGATACCACCAGTTCCCCCTCCATTTGTATCAGCATTCCCTCCTCTACCCCCATACCCTCCACCGCCACCTCCTAGATACCAAGTACCACCAGATCCACCCTCATATCCTGTGTATGTAGATGGTGATGTAGTATATGATATGATAGGAAGACCACCGCTACCATTATTATCAACATTAGTTCCACACCCGCCACCCCCGGAAGCACCGTTTAATCCATTTTCTATACTACCACCCTTACCTTGCGCTCCTCCTCCACCACCTTCTGCTATAATTGTAATTGAATTATATGTTATAGTTGTTGGGGAACCATTAGTACCATCGAAAGCATTAGTTGACGTTCCTGCAGCACCTCCATCTCCACCCGCACCTATTGATATTGATATATCGGTGCTTTTGGGGAAAGTTATTTGCTCAAGATATTTGACCTGACCCCCTCCTCCTCCACCTCCTCCTCTCCAAAAAGTACCACCACCACCGCCACCTCCACCGACGACTAATACATCACATACAACATCTTTGCTGAAAGATATTTTTGCATCGGATTTAAATTCGATATAATCATATTTGATATTATTCTCGGAAATATATGAATAATATATACCTTTATTATGTTTTTTCCATCTGATTATTACTATACCACTACCGCCATCTCCTGCAGTAGTATTTTCTGTATGACCACCACCACCTCCCCCCCCACCAGTCCCACTCATTCCATTTGACGATGCTTGATATCTTGTTGCTCCATTACCACCTCCTTCAGTTCCTACTATTTGTGTTGCAATATCCCAAGTTCCACCTCCACCTCCTCCACCATATCCCTGCGATGCACCTACTATATCTATATTTACTCCAACACCTCCTGAACCTCCTTGTGAAGAAGTTCCATTTCCTCCATTTTTATTTGCTACATTTGCACCACCTCCTCCTCCACCACCTGTTCTTCCTGAATATGCATTACCTCCTGGCCCACCATCACCAGTAGATAAACCTCCTGTATAACTTCCTCCGTGCCCACCGCCACCACCGCCACCAACTCCAATTGCACCTTTTATATATTTTCCTCCACCACCGCCACCACCTCCCGCTGTGAGAACAGTCGTTGCATCATAGTCTTGTACAATTGATGATGTACCACCGTTTCCTCCATAAGTATTATCACTTGTTCCAGCACTTCCTCCTGAACCAATATTTATCATATATGTACCTGTTGTAAATGAATAGGCTTCGCCAGTTTTAAAAGAAGTTATTTCATCAGTATAATATTTTACTTGACCACCACCACCACCGCCACCACCATTATGACCACCACCACCACCTCCACCAACAACCAATACATCACATTTGATATCTTCGTGGAAAAATATGGTACCATCAGTTTTAAATTCTGCATATTCAAACTCTTCTGTTTCATTTCGTGTAACATTATCACCAGATGTACTAACTATATTGTCAATATACCCATTAATTTTATGTCTCACAACAGTATCAGTATCTACAACTAACAACTCTTTTTCCTTTTCTTTTTTCCATCGGATTATCACAACTCCGCTACCGCCTGCGCCTGAAATTCTATTATCGTATGAATTGTTATTATATCCTCCTCCGCCACCCCCACTACCTGTTCCATCTACTCCGTCAGTAGCTGATACGATTGATACAGATGTAGATGAAAGTTTATTATTTGCACCATTTCCACCAATTCCCGCACCTCCTAAGCCATATCCTGTATCTCTATTGGTTCCACCACCTCCTCCAGCAGCATAATATTTTACAGAACCTGTAATTGTATTTTGAATACCATTATATCCATTATGTCCATCTGGAGTTGTAGTTCCAACGGTTCCCATTCCTCCTCCTCCTGAACCTCTATACTGGTCAGCATCATCTATGGTACCACCAACGGTTGTTCTACCATCATTTCCCCCTGATATATAAGACACACCATTCCAATATGTATTTCCTTGTATTGAATTTCCACCATTTGTTACAATGTTATAATCGTCACCAGAACCTCCACCAGACCCACCATTGTTGCCTTGTCTTGTAGATAGATAAGAACCACCTCCACCTCCCCCTAATGCTAATAATGTAATATTATCCATTACAACATATTCATCTGTTGATGTTAATTTAATTGAACTATTTTCACCATTATTACCAACTTGAGATCCCGTACTACCATATTGCTTAGCACCTCCTTTACCAACATTAATAGTATATTCACCTTTATGTAAAATATTATTAACAACATAAACAACACCTCCTGCTCCACCACCGCCGCCAATATGAGTTCCACCTGATCCACCACCGCCGACGACTAATACATCACATACAACATTTTGACTGAAAGATATTTTTCCATTTTCTGTAAATTCAACATATTCATATTCTTCATCATCATATTTGATGACATTTTCAGAATAAGCTGGGTTGTGTATTTCGGCATTATTTCCTAATTGCATAGATGGTGATGAGTAATGGGGTTTTATGTTACTTGTTGATATGGTATCAACATATACATCACCTTGAGATAATTCAATTTCATTGTCAAAAAATCTAGTATTTCTATTTGAAATAAATATATCATTTGTATTCCATTTAATTTTTTTGAGACCAACTGAATTATCTGATTCATTATAAATAAAATCTTCAGAAAATGTCAATTTACCTTGTATATTATTTAAATCATTTTCAGTAATAACTCTTTGTTTATATAATAATTCAGGATCCTTCCATTTTATTGCAACAATACCATCATTGCCACTTTCCCCAATCTCATTAACAATCCCCCCATTTCCACCAGATCCATAATAACCATCTATAATAAATTCTTTTTTCCAACGAATGATTACAATACCACTACCACCGTTACCACCTGTTGCAGTTTTTCCAGATCCTCCACCACTACCTGTATTTTCTACACCATCGCCGCCATTTTGTCCTTCGGTATTAGTAGCATTTCCTCCGACTGTTACATATACACCATATAACATTGCACCTCCTGCTCTTCCTGGTGAACCATATGATGGCCAAGTACCTCCCGCCCCACCTCCTCCATAGATTTTTTTAGACCCTGTTATACCTATAATTAAACCATCACCACCATCTCCTCCATTTTTATTTACAGGATCTTTACCAATTGAACCTATACCACCACCCCCTCCTCCTGAAAGAAATTGACCAGAATAATTATTTACACCAGATCCACCATTAAAACCAATACCATTTCCAGTAGCTTTACCCCCTGCGTATATTCTCGACCCAGTATTATTTCCATCCCATCCGTTTCCTCCACCACCACATCCACCATCACTACCTATTTGACCCCCTCCTCCCCCTCCACCTCCTCCCCCATCGACTGAAATAGCAAAACTTTCATTACTTATTTTAGATATTGTTCCATTACTTGCAGAAACAGAAGAAGTACCACCATTACCACCTTGCCCAACTGTAACATAATAATGTCCATTTAATTTATGTTTTTCTAATCTATATGCCCCTGCACCACCTCCTCCACTATGGTTATATCCACCACCTCCACCACCTCCTATCATAAAAATATCACAATCAACATCTTTATTGAAAATTATTTCACCATCTGATTTAAATTCAGCATATTCGTATTCAGAATACTGTCTGTTTTCAACATTTACCCCTGACACATCAACCAAATCAACTAAATTTAAAATGGGTTTATACTTCTTCCATCTGATTACAAATAATCCACTTCCACCCGAACCTCCTAAATTATTACCATCTCCTCCCCCTCCTCCTCCAGAACCAGTATTTGCAATACCATTACCACCGACATTATTAGGTTGTGGTGTGACATAAGTGGTGTCTCCACCTATTCCACCACCACCTTTACCACCTATTCCAGTAGTTGCATTTCCCCATTTACCTCCTCCACCACCGCCTGCCAAATAATAATTACCGGTACCATCATTAACTCCTAAATTATTTGTGGCAAGATCAAAAGCATTATTTAAATTGATTCCATTAACTATATACACACCGTCTCCACCTTTTCCAGATGTTCCTGTATTCAATCCTCCTGTAGCTGTTTGTCCAATTGTACCAGCACCACCACCTCCTCCACCGTGTCCTGCTCCACTAGAATTCACAAAATTCCCTCCATCATTTCCCAATGCTATGCCTGATATTCCAAATAAAACAGGACTATATGCAATAGCATTTCCATTAACATACTGTGTTGCATAAGCATCTCCTCCTGCTCCCGAACCACCGTCTTCACCACCGTCATTTCTACCAGCACCTCCACCACCTTCAGCATAGCATAAAATTGTATCACTTAATTTAAATTCTGTATTACCGCCTTTATTACCAGGTTTATCACCGTCTGTTGAACAAATACCTCCCTTGCCAATATTAATAGTATAAGTTTCTGCTGATATATTCACATCGGTAACTAAAATTAATTTACCAGCACCACCTCCACCACCATGTACTGCAGAACCCGAACCACCGCCGCCTACCATAAGAATGTCGCATACAGTGTCTTTAGGGAATGTTATAGTACCATCCGCTGTAAATTGTGCATATTCATAAATCACATTATTTTCTGTTGCAAAAGATCCATTATTATATGTGCCTCTTAATATCGGTGTATAATCTTGTTCGGTTACATCAAAATTTTTGCCAGGAAGTGCAAACGATTGATCTGGTAAAAAATTATTTGATGAATTTGATTGAATATAATTATTTATATAGACTGATGTGCCATATAATTCCACATCATTAAATACCATCGCACCATTTCCGCCCACGATTGATAATATAGAAAATTTATATTCTCTATAATATTGGTCATTGCTCACACTTGATTTTGTATTTTTTAATGTACTATCAGCGACATCAGTTGTTCCTATTGTAGTATTATTATCTATTAAAACATATTCGCCATTTTCATTAAGACCAAATACACTATAACTATCTGGATTTCCACCAATTTGTTCATCATAAATAAATGATATCTCTTTCAATATAATTGCATAAGGTAATTTGATATAGAATACACTTCCGGGATAATCTGTAAATTCGGGGGTATTTTCAACATTACTAATATCATAAGTAGTTCCATTGTAGACATTGGTTCTTCCATAATCATTATTATAAATATATTCATACACCCCATTGCCATAAGATCCATTCAACACTTCTATAGTTTGTAACTCAGAAGATGTTAAATTTTCTAATGAAGTAGGAGGATATTTCAATAATTTACCAATATAATCATCAGATGATGTAAGACCTGCATTACCACCTCTTGAAATTTCCCCAAATGCATATGATGTGCCGCCTTTTTGATATAATGATGCTATACCTCCTTTGCCGACAGTGACATCATATGTAACATTTTTTTGAAGATTTAAATTAACAATTTTAATTTCCCCACCTTCTCCACCATATCCATTATTACCTCCACCTGACCCTCCACCACCTACCATAAATACATCAACATTAATGTCGACAGGAAAGGTAATATAATTATGTCCTTCTGTTTGTGTAAAAGAATACATGTATGAATCTTGATTTACAATGACGTCATTTAATTCTATGTTTGAATTATTTGAAACAATCGTTGGTTGAAAATCTTGTATATTTTGCACATATATTTCATCATTATAAACATTGATATTTGAATATGATAAATACGAAACATTATTAGAATCTATATTGCAAGTCCAAGGACTATATATTTCTGTCGTGGCTGCAACAGATATTGTACCAGTATATGATAAATTTGATGAATCGAAATTTAATCCATTCTCACTATTAACGACAATATTGTCAATATATATAGAAGTGTCGGGTATCACACTTGTAACATAATTTGAAATATTTGTATCAAAATTTTCAAGGGATGTGATAACATTATTTGAAGAATTTATTATTTTTTCATAAATATCATTAAATTGTTGTTGTATATTACAAGTAGTATCCCCTAAGATAAGTTGTAGATTACTCGTATCCAGGGGAGTTGTTGTTATTTTACCAGTGTCGGTACTAATCAAAACTTCATTTGAATTAAAGTTGCTACTTGCTTGCAATAGAGAAGTTGCTGCCCCAATTATAGTATCTTGTTTTTCAGAATTACTATCATACACATAGATGACATCTGTGTCATTTGATACCTTTACTATTGTATCTTCAAATATTTGAATTTCGCCATTATTATGTAGATAATTTGAATTGATAAGATTAGTCTCACCAATTATAATATCTGATTCTTGCAAATTTTTATTCCAAGGTTTAAGATTTGCTTTAAGAGAAAGTACTTTATTATCAGCATCATAATTAAAATCATTATTATTGAAAATAATTTCATCTTGCTTTTGATTTGTCAAATAATCTGTAACAAGAAGTGATAGATTAGAAGCATTTTCTTTATTAGTGTTAGTAAGTTGAGATGATTCTGTAATTACACTGTTTGTCTTTTGATCGAAAACACTTTTCAAATCACTACAATATTTTTGTATGTTTGCCAAAGACGAATCTGACCCTGTTGTATCAATCTTATCACCAATATCATCAATTTGTTGTTGAATATTTGTTTGCAAGTTGCTTAAATTTAATAAATCTTGTGAAGATACATTGTTTATTGTGCCTGAAAATTTGATATCACCTTGTATATCAAGTTCGGTAGTAGGAGCATCATTTGAAATACCAACAAAACCAGAAGAAGTTATCTTCATTTTGTTTTCATTTTGAACATTGACATTGAGAATATCGCCTTTATTTGTTACATCGTGTGAAATATTAAGTGCTGGACCAGATAATGAATCACTCATTATACCAAGACTAGTACCATCTATAATTTCTGTTTTGACATTATAATTATTTCCAATTTTATTAAGATTTGAAACATTCAAAGACCAAGCTTGAACAGTAAGATCACCTTTAATAACATTGTTTTCAATAAATTTTATATTTTGAGTACTGTTGAAATCATCAAGTGTTATATTGTTATAGTTTTGAAATGAAAAATTTGAAAAATTTTGGATATTTGTTTGTAAAGTAGTTGATAAATTATTTATATCATTTAAGATGTAATTTGAAATATTTTGAATATCAGTCTTTGTATTATCGATTGAAGTCTGTAAGTCACTTGTCAAATTATTTATATTTTGAAGTTCATCAATTGTAATTTCTGATACATTTTGAATACCTTTTTCATCAGAAATACAAATACTATTGGGTGTGAAAATACCAACTGATTTTAATTCGTCGGTATATTTTTGTAATTCTCTAACATCGCGTGGTTTGAGCTTTTGTCGTCTTCCCATAAGTATTTTTATAGATACTTACTATTAACTCAAAAGAATAAAAAAAGAAGTGTTTAATTTTAATTATTAGAACTGAAAAATGATTTTATATTTTCTATTCTATTTTCTAATTGTTCTACATACGATTGTAGTGTGGTATTTTGATTTTCCAGAACATCTACTTTACGACTCAAAGCTTGTGTAGCACAAGCATTTAATGTGTAAATATATGATTTGTCAATTGTTGTCAAATCCTGCACCTCTGTACCATAAACAAATACTTTCGGAACTGCAATATCTTGTTTAAGCACTAAAACATTTCCATATTCGTTACTAGACAAATAATAATCAACTAACATTTCGTCGTATACAACATCATCTTGATCATTGCTAATAATAATATGTTCAATAGTTTCAGGTTCAGTAACAGTAGGTTCTGGTTCAGTTGTAGTTGCTTCAGGATCTGTTGTTGTAGGTTCTGGTTCAGTTGTAGTTGCTTCAGGATCTGTTGTTGTAGGTTCTGGTTCAGTAGCATTTGCTTCAGGCTCTGTTGTAGTTGCTTCGGGTTCAGTAGTAGTCGGTTCAGGATCTGTTGCAGTAGGTTCAGATTCCATAGTAGGTTCGTTTGTTATAACATCTGTAGATTGATTTGGTTGTATATAATCATTTGTTATAATCAGAGACCGATTTCGAACAAGTTTAATTTTATTTGATACATAATTACTGCTATTGTTTGCTTCATTATTATATAATATATTCAATTTATCAGTATCAAAATCGTAAGGTAATATGATACAATTGTTACTAGATACATATTGACATTCTTGATAAATATTTGGTATAAATCTTGATGTTTTACTTGTAGCTTCGGGAAATACTTCTTCTATTTGTTGTGAAATAAATCCATAAATCTTCTGATCATTTTTCTTGGCATTATTAACATCATCTATATATTTATATGTTTTTGGTTCGATACTTAATATTTTTTGTAAAGCACTATCATCGTCAATATCTTGAATATCTTTTTTGACTCTCTCATCAGAAGTCCAAATAATATTAGCTCCGTCTACCCATAGATCTTTTTGAAGTTTTAGAGAATATTCGTCGTCATTATTATATATTGAAAGATTTGATCCAATATTGATAACATCACTATTTAATGATGAAATATTTTTAGTAATTAATGTATCAGTTTGCAAAGAACCACCGCGATTGTCTAATTTTACTTCTACAGTAGGTAAATATGTAGTATGATATATTTTCTTGACCTCATCAGGAGTCAGTGCACGATTGTAAATGCGAAGGTCATCAAGTTTGCCATTGAAAACGTTTGCAGAAGTCCTGAAGTCTATTCTGTCTCCAATTATTAATTCTGTTCCTAAATTTAAAATAATTCCTGTAACATTAAGTTCAAGAACATTATTACGATAAATTTGTTTTATTCCACTTATTCCATCATATGAAAATACTAAATGAACCCAATTATCTGCATCATTAAATGTATTAAGAGTTGCGGCATTATCAAATGTATTGAACATGATATTGTTTGTAGAAGAATAATTAATATACATCATTTTTCCCATGCTTCTTACACTGCCTAAACTCATTATATAATCTGCTTTATTATTTACTGATTTTTTACACCAAAATGAAATAGTAAATGAACTATTGTTGGAAATATCAATATTCGTGCTAAAATATTGTGGTGGATTCAGAAGATTTGGAAATTGAACACTATTTGTTCCTACGACACTATCATCAACAAAAGATGTTCCTATACCACCTGTCAAATCCTTACCATTACCTGAACTATCTGTAAAATCTCCATCGAACTTGTACCAGGCCAGCATATCAGTTGTATCATTTATGTAATCGAAATCTATATATTGAAATTTATGACTAAAATATAACATCTTGATTTCTTCTGCTGTTAATTCACGATTGTAAAGTCTAAAATCATCAAGCTTTGTACCATTGTTTAGGAAATATAGAGGATTGTCAGTTTCATTGGAACCAGCACCTATTCTTAAATTTCTTGCCCCATATAATACATTACCTAATGTAATCGTTTCTTGGCTGAAAAGATTTCCATTTAAATAAAATTTAACGACATTATTGGTCATAATAAATAACCAATGTTGAAATTGAATTTCATCTTTTATATAATAACCTGTTCTCCAACTTTTCCAACCGCCCGAAGTACCATACCAGAACAGTAATTCATCTTGATTGCCGAACGATAAGTTACTGTTTATATATATAGTCCATCCTGGATAATTAACAACACCCTTTCTCGCCGATGCAATTGTTTGTAAGCTTCCAGAAATTGTTTTTGTTAAATTACCTACCCAAACTGAAATAGTCATTTGTTGTGGTGTGAAATATGTATCGTCTCCATTTGGGTTTTCGTACTGTAAATATGAAGAACCATTGAAATGTATTGAATTATTTTCAGTAATTTTGATGGTTCTGTCATAAGATATTGAACTATGAGATGGAATGAGAGGTTGTAACATGTCATTGTTCAAATATTCTTTCCCATATAATTCTAATTCAGCGAATCCGCAATCTCCTAATCCATCAGTACCTGCATTGGTTCTCGTGACAGTTATCGCAAAATGCTTATATTTCTGTGTTGGTACAACTTTTTCTGATGTATGAACTCTATCCGCATCTGTACTATATGTTGCTTCTACAGTCTTATTTACAATAAGTTGTGTCCATGTATTGCCATCATTGCTACCATATATTACATAAAATACAGGATTTCTATGAGACCACCCTGTTATACGTCTTTCATATATTTGAACATATGATAGGTAAATAGCTTTATCTAATTCTATCTTAACCCATTCGCCATAATTATCAGAATCGTCGCCAATATATGATGATGTATCTATAGCATCGCCAGCAACAGAACCATCAGGAATCGTGTCACCTTGTTTATAATATTTGTTATTTGCAGTAATCCATCCTACATCAGCTCGGTCACCATTAAATAATTGATGTCCTCTGTAATTTGCAGTCGCCTCTTCAGAACTCCATTGAACGATATGATTTTGGGATGTGTATGGACTTGCTGTTGTGGCAGCTGTGAGATTTACATCAGGGTATTTCTGAACAAAATCATCATATTGGTCATCCCATAACAACATATCTGAAGTATCTTTAACAAAATTGTAATTTTTGTCAAACATATACAAGTAATTACCTTTCGCTAAAGTAAAAACTTCATCTGGCGTCAACGTGCGATTGTATACCCTAAAATCTCTTAAAGTTATTTGGTTGTCATTATTGAATTCATTCGACCAATTTGCTTTACCTAAATATGAATGCGTATATGTATTTGTAGCAGGATAAACATGAACAGCATTATATATTTGAATGCCATTTTTGTGTATTATCCAAGTTCCATCTTTTTTGATAACCCATGAAATATGAATAAAATCACCGTCTGTTACATGTCCTATATTAATAGAAAGTTGATTAGCATCTATAATAAAATACATGGCTGAAATTCCATTACGACATATTTTAATCGAATTTGCATGAGATTGTATATTAGTCGTTACGCTAAAATCAAATAATCTACCAGTAAGTTGATAATTATCAAATCTATACCAAAATGATATACAAATATCATTATCAAAATCTATAATATTATCAGGAAGTTTCAAATAATTGTCTTTTGTAATTGATAAACTTGTTTCAAATAATACAGGACTTCCAATGACAGTTGCAGATTTATCATTTCCAGAACTATCTATTTCTCCATTTGCCCCATCAAATTTATACCATACATACATATCAGTTGTATCGTATATAAATTTTTGGTTTTTGAAAATTGTTGTTGTTTTTATGCTTTTATCGATTGTGCCATAGAATTCAATGTTGCTTATTTTGAGTTCTGTCTGATCGCGACCGATTTTATTGAAAACCATTACAATTTGTCTATAAGATTTGTTTGATGTGATTTGCTGAGACTTGTGTCTATTTGCAATATAATTAGCAGCTGTTTCATGTAGTAAAACATCAATTTCTCTTGTAACATCGGAAACACCATATATCTTATAGTCAATTGGGGCATTATAATAAGAACCCTCTTTATGATATATGTACACCGATGATACAAAAGTTGTTTCAGGAAAAGTGAAAGAAACCCATTCTCCATTATAACCTTCCACAAAATATTGATCACCTACATAATCTCCCGCAGTATTATAAGCCGATAATGTAAATGTTTCTTCAGTACTTGTATTGCCATCAAAAATCAATTCAGGAGCATCTACTGCTGATTTGCTAGAGTCGAGTTGATAAATTCTATAGTTTTTGTATTTTGATTGTAATGGATCAACAGACGAATGCAATACTTTATAAGGACCAAAAGGATGTTTGGTTTCAATATCAGAGACATCAAAACCAATCAACATTTTATTGTCATAAATTTTGATCTTGTTGTATTCCAAATATGTTCCTTGGTCGACCCAAGCATCATTATGTTTCAAACCTAATGTAGTGATATTGTTATTTACATCAACGCTGAAATCAAGTGGATCAAACTCTATTTTTTTCTGAAAATTTTTGTCAAATATATCTTCAGTCAAAACAGGCACATTGTATATTGTAATATTATTTTCAAATATTTTGATATTGCTAGTATATATATAATTCGAGTTTTCAATCCAAACTAAAGAATTGCTTGAATTACTAGTATTTTCTCCTTGTAATGAAGAAATTTCATTTTCATTTACACTTAATATACCAGTAGCCTCGTCAAATGACAAACCTAAACCAAAATTAATATCTTGTTGTTTTTGAAAGACATTTTGAACCATTTCATTTGAAACATTTTGAATATAGTTTGAAAAATTTATATTCATATTATTAATATTTTCAATGGTGGCATCCGCATTTTGAATAATTTGTCCAAAATTCATATCATCAATTTGTTGTTGAATCGGTAAATTAACTCCTGACAAATATTCCAAATTCGAGACAGATATAGAGGAATTTGTTATTTTTCCATTTTCATCTGAAATAATAATTTTACCAGGTTGTAGATCATTAACTGTGATATTACTTGCAGCACCGGTTATAATATCCAATTTATTATCATATTCTTTGGTAAATACGGCATCTGAGAATTCGACATTTGCTTCTTTGCCGAAAAATTGTAATCTAGATAAAGAAAAATATTTTATATTAGCATCTGCAAATATTTCATTAACACATATTGCAAAATGATTAAATGATTTTGTAGTAGAAATATTTACCGAATATGTGAAAATAGTATCGACGGCATTATAATCAATATTACTTATATTATCAACACTTGTTATCAGATCCCAGTTATTGCCATCTGTAGAACCATATATTTCAAAGTTCTTAGGAGCACCTAGTAAGCTTCCAGTTTTGGTTAAAATAATTTCTTCCAATTGTATGTAATTTAGAATTTGTATTGATACCCAGTCACCATAAAAGTCATTTAAGAGCTTGCTTGTACCAATGTAATTTCCCAAATCATCATAGTTTTCTTCCATATATGCTTCATCATCTGTTGAACCATTAAATAAATGTGTCGGTGTATTGTATTGCTCTCCATTTTCATAAAGTCTTGTTGAACTCCATTTAAATATATGACTATCAATTTCTACACCCGATACATTATTATTATCAGACAATAAAGCATTGTTTATATTAGGATATTCGGCTCGAATAGTTCCATCAGGAACAAAACTTGTTATTTTTTGAATTTTATTAGGATAAAAATTTAAATTTTTGTATTTCAATACAGTCTCTCCGTTTACAAAATTCGAAGACCATATATTGTTAATTTCTGATATAGATAATTTATTATTGACTTCATCGTAATCAAGACCATATCCAAAATTCAATTTATCATATTTACTTGATTCTAATACATTAGAAGCATTAAGAATATAATTAGATGTATTAATATCAGAATTGGCAATTATTTGATTCACATTATTTGATGCAGAATCAAAATATTGATGCATATTCTCATTCAAATTGTTTGCAAGTTGAATCGCGATATTCGAACCTTCAAACACTGAATTATTTATGTTATCAATTTGTTGTTGTATATTACCTGTAGTACCTCTTATATTCGCAAAATGTTCACTACTAACCTCATTCAAAGAGCCTGAAAATATAACATTGCCATCTATATCTAATTTTACTTGAGGATCTGTGACACCTATACCGATATTTCCATTTTTGGTCATTGTGAATTTTTGTGTATTTTCATCGCCTGAAATAAATTCAATAACATTGTTCGTCGCAACACTATTATCATCTATAACAACTGTGTTATAATTTATTTCAAATGTGGAACCATAAAATTCTAGTTCAGTAAAATTTGGCAAACCCCCCATTGCCCCGCTGCCTATTTTGTGAATAACAAATGCAAATTCATTAAAATAATCGTTATTTGATTGAAGAACTGTTTGACTTGATTCATAAACCTGGTTGTTAGAAGAATAACTGACATTACCATCTATTATAACAGGTTTCCAAGTTTGACCATCATTTGTTCCTAATAAAGTATAACTTCTTGGTGCCCTTGCAAATTGCGAAGGTCTTGTATGTATCTGAATATGAGATAGCATTATTTTATCAGGTAATTTCAATTTTACCCATTCTCCGGAATAACCAGCAATACCAGTAGCACTTGCAAGACTTGTTTTATAAGTACCATCTGTATTATATGACCCAACTTTCCATGCACCACCATCTGTACTATATTTAGCAAAATTAAATAAACCCGATGGATAAGATGATAAATCAGCTGCACTACTCCAATTAATATAATATGTTCCATTTCCATATACTTGATTACTTAATGTAGATTCATTAACTGCGATTCTTAAACCAGCGTAAGTAGAAGATGCCAAAGGAGCGGGTGGATATTTTTTTATTGATGAAACCATATTTTCAGGAATATATCCATTATTTTTAATATTGACAGTTTCAGTTTCAATAATAGATGATTTTGATTCGTCATATATTACCTTTTCTCCATTTAAGAAAACTATATCTGATGCCGAAAGAGTACCATTAATATTTAAAACAGGTGCATTATAAGTATTATTAATTATGAGCTGATTACTATTTTCAATATTATTTATTTCAAGATTGTTCAAATATAAATTTTTCATATCATCTTCAACATCCTTGGTTTTTCTATTCACCAAAGATGTCACTTCGTCTTTTAAAAATGGTTTAAGAATGGTTTCATAATTATTTTTATTTTCATTAGCTTCTATTATATATTGATTTAATTTATCACTAGCATCATAATTGACACCATCTAAATATTCTAGTTTTTCAATACTAATATCTTCCAGCTCTTTGATGCTACCATCGGAATCAGATATCAAAATACTATTTGGAATATGATTGGAAGTTATATCAACATTTTCTGTAGAAACAAAATTAGAAGATGCTTGTTCTGTAAGAGATTTTAAGTTTTCTATTGCGATTTTGGCTTCTTTATATTTCTTTGCTTCACTTTTATAAACCATAAAAACTTGAGAACTACTTACTAATTACAATAAAGAATAAAATATAACTTTGAAAAATAAGATGTTATAAGATTTCATAAGATTTTACATATTAGAAATTTTGTTTTCTAATGCAGCTAAGCGCTGTTCTATTTCGCTTGATTTTGTATTTAAAGTTTCATTTTTTATTGTTAAATCTGTTATTTTTCTATTTATGACTTGTGTAGCACAAACATTAAGAGTATAAATATATGATTTTTCAATTGTTGTTAAATCATCTACAAGAGTTCCGTATACAAATATCTCAGAAACATATCTTGGTAATGAATAATCGACTAATAAATATTTGCCATCGTCATTTTCTTCAATTGAAAACAAAATATCTATATTATTTTGATTTTTATCAATGAGTCTCACAACATTTGATATATCAGAACCATTATATGTTGAAACAAGTCTCGAAACATCCAAATCTGTTGGTAAAAATATCTTATTATATTCGCATTTACATAATTTGTAAATATTCGGAATAAATTTGGATGTTTCACTTGTGGCTTCTGGAAGAACTTCTTTCACTTGTTGAGAAATAAATCCAAATACTTCGTTATCACCTTTCTTTATACTATCAATATACTTATATGATTTCGGCTCTATGCTCATTATTTTATCCAAAGCACTGTCATCATCTATATCACTGATTTCTTTTTTGATTCTTTCGTCTGATGTAAATGTCAAATTTGCACCATCTAACCATATATTATCAGTAGCCTTGACACAGTAAGTATTATCGTCTTCATAAACAGTAATGTTGTCACCAATATTAATAGGATTACTATTTCGAATATTTGTTGTATAAATAGATTGTGATTGCAGAGATCCTTGATTTCCTATTTCAATTTTATCATCGAATATCTTAATATTTTTATGGGAAAGATGTGTTGAATTATCAGTCCATTTATTTGTTAATGATAAATCACTAGTGTATCTATTGTATTTCAATCCAGGTAAAAACTTATATTTATTTTTTTCTTTCAATAATAAATCACTTACTGTCGATATTCTATGATAATTTCCACCACCATCGTGAATATAAATCGTGTTATTATCAGAATCGATATTGACAGAAGAAGTATTTGTGCCATTGTTCCAAGTAAGTAAATTTGGTTCTTTACCTACAAGTTCTATTTCTGTAAATACATCGTCTGTCAATTCTTTTACAAGATAGTAACGATATGGTAAATAATTATCTATTTTGCTCCAAGTCAATCGAATATTTTCAGAAGTTTCATATAATGTTTCTTTTAGATTGCTTGGATTAGCAGTTGGATTAGCAGTCCATCTGATTATTACAATACCACTGCCACCTTTGCCACCAGCTTTATTTCCGACATAATAACCACCTCCTCCGCCACCACCTTTACCATCTTCACCTGCTAAGGCAACAACAGAAGAACTTGAACCTCTGCCACCGCCTCCTAAACCACCTGTTCCTGCTGTCGCATTGTTACCATTACCACCTCCTCCCCCCGCATAATACGTCAATGTCCCTGTTATACTATTAGATAATCCATCCCCTCCGTTGTTCAAATTACCAGCAGAACCAGCACCACCTCCGCCACCTCCTTGTTTTTTTCCTCCATTCGCTGTCCCAGCAGCTCCATTATTTCCTTTTGAGGGGTCATTCGCAATTCCCCCAGCAGAACCAAAGTTTCCACCTCCTCCACTCCCACCAGAACCACCTATACCACTACCCCCACCCTCGCATGTATATAATTCAGTCCCGTCTTTTATTATTTTTGTATTGCCACCCTTACCAGAAATAGCACCTCCTGCTCCGACTGTAATATTATATGTTCCTTCAAAAGTTACATTTTCTACATATTCATATGCTCCAGCACCTCCGCCACCTTTTTCGTAATTACCACCAGCATTATAATTACCACCTCCTCCACCACCACCAACAACCAATATATCACAAGTGGTATCTCTATCAAATGTTATACTGTTTGTTCCAGTAGTTGAGGTAAATGAATAATAATATTCGTTTGTATTTGAAATTTGTGTAGGGGTATCAATAGTAGAATTGTGTATGATTGTAGGATGTATATATGGATTAAAAGAATTTATTGATGTCGAATTTTCATGTTTTGTTATGTGGTATGTTTTATTTTTTTCAAAAGTTAATGTATTCACTGCATCAGTTGTAATTAAATTAACCTCTTTATTAAAAGGAAATTCAATAGAATAATTTAAATCTGATTTAGGATCTCCATATAGTTCCCATTCTGTTATGACACAATCAGCATTACCTGAAAAAGTATTTGCTATTTTATTGAATACAATGGTATAATATCTGTATGTTTCGTTATTATTTGGTATTTCAAATGTTCTTCCATTATTAACTGTATAAGTTATACCAGTTTGTTCATCTATTTCATAGTGTGTAATATTGTCTATTGAACCAAATATCTTAAAGTCACCAGGTGCTCTTGCTAATCTGCCTGAATTCTCATCCTCGGGATATATGATATATTTTTTTAATAATATACTTTCTTTTAAATCTATTCTTAACCACTCTCCGAAATATCCATTTATATTTGCAGAACCTGTATATGTTCTTGTAGTACCATTATATAACTGTCCTGATGTTGGATACTGTGTTGATACGTCTAGTTTTTGTCCATTAAATGCATGATGAGGAATTCGATCACCTTCGTTAAAAGAAACAGTTATATCATCTGATGGAGCTGTATAAAGTTCTCTTGGAAATTTGACATATGTGATATTCTTTAGTAAGGGATATCCGTAGAATTCTAATTCTGCAAATTGAACAACTTTTGAATCAATATTTACAAATATTTTGTTAACAATAATACTGTAATATTGATATTCAACTATATTATTTATAATATATGTATGTGGGGTTAATTCAGACCCATCGCCTATATTATTACCTTCGTATATTAAATTCCAATTTGAATCATTAATATCGTCAAAACTTGTGATATTGTTAGATGCATATATTCTAAATATTTTTGGACGTCTATACGGACCATTTGAAAAATTAGTTCTTGGATATATTTTAATACTATCCAGTAATATTTTTTCACCTAAATCAATAATAAAATATTCACCACTATAACCTGTTTGATAAGAATAATTTGCTTCACCAGTTGATGGATTAAAAGTGTTTGCCCCGCTCCCCCAACCACTATCATTAAAAATATTGTTAAATGAATTATAAATAAGATGATTACTTATTGGATCCTGAGTAGATGACCATTCAGATGAAGCATTTATTCTGACAACAATACTGTCGGAATATGTAGTACTTACTCCTGTTAGAGGTTCGCGAGGATATTTAACAAGCTCAAAATCTACAACATTATTTAAATCGTAATAATATTCGCTATCTGAATTGGTGAAAATGTTTTCTTCGATTTTTTCATCTATAATATTATATTCGCTGTCAACCAATTGTTTTTTAATGACTGGTAATGAAATGTTTTGTGTATCATATATGAGATTCCATCCGGTATTTAAAGTTTTTAATTGATATGCTAATTTATCATTTGAACCATATAATTGAAAATTATTTTTAGATTCAGGAGGATAAGTTTTGACATTTTGTACAATCAACTCCTTTTGCATATCAGACATTGTCCATTTTGATTCTGATTTATTCATATACACTTTATAAATTTCATCTTCAGATAGTGCACGATTGTATATGCGCAAATCATCTATATTACCAATAGGACCCATACCTTTACTACTTACACCATCAATAGTTGTTACATTATTTCCAATTGTTCGATAGCCCATAACTTGTATTTTTTGAGGTGTATTGTTGAATGGTTTATTTAACCAAGTTTCTATCAAAATATTGTCAATGTATAAATCGACATTAATTGTATTATCGGTATTCTTTTTTCCTCTTAGAACATGAAAATGCCATTTAGAATCTGCTTTGAAAACATTATTATTTGTGCCATAAAAAGTTGTTCCATTACCATTCAAAACAACACCAGCATATGTATTTCCAGCCGTACCTGTGTGATATTTTAGAGTGTATGGCGATGTTAAAGAATGTATAACTGTTGAATAATTACTAGCATTATCGTTTGTAATTTTTAACCACATACATATTGTTATATCTTGTGACCACACTATATTATTTGTAGTTTCCCATCTTGATGAGATTCTCGTGATATCATTATAAAATGAACTTGTACCAGTTACATAATCCTGTGTCGTAAATAATGGAGTTAAAGCAGTTATTGTGCTACCAGTTGAAGGGTCTAATGTATGATAAGATAAATGATTGTCATTTCCAGAACTATCGTTACCATCGCCATCAAACTTGTACCAGGCCAACATATTTGATGTATCATTTGCTGTAAAATCTTTTTTAGTAGTTTGATAAAGTTCTGTAACTTCTTGAGCACTAATTGCACGATTATATATGCGGAAATCGTCTATATTTCCATCAAAATAATCGTCAGTATTATTTGACTTTGCGATATAATAATTGTTATATACTATATTTGGAAACCAAGATATACTTCCTGATAAAGCATTATATTGTGTCAAAGTACCATTTATATACATTTTTATGGCAAGGGGAGATTTAGTAATTGATACTGTTACATGAAACCATGTATTCAATTGAATAACATCATTATATGTTAATGTGAAATTTGGTAATATAGCGAACCTTAAACCAGTTGTATTGTTGTTTCTGTGAAGTTGTATGTTATTGTTTAGTCCGTTATTTCCGAAATCAATCACACGCGACCAGTTTACTACTGAATTAAATTTCAACCACATACTTATGGTAAATCCATCCCATAATGAAAAATTTGTTTTTGGAATTGTTAAGTATTGTGCACTAGTGTCACTGTTTGCACCTCCTGCAAATGAAATAGAGTGTGTACCTACTTGTTTTTCAATACCGTCAAATGATGGTGAATTGAATGCAATAGCATTATTATTATTTCCAGAACTATCTGTAAAATCCCCATCAAACTTGTACCAAGCCAACATATCAGTTGTATCGTTGTAGAAATTTCTTTTGAATGTAACTCGTGTTGTTAAATCAGATGATTGTAGTTTGGGTGGGTTTTCATAAATAAAGTCTTTAGGATAATTATATAATAGCAAAGCCTCTTCTTGTGTAGTTGTCTTGGAATAAATGCGAACATCATCTAGTTTTCCATTGAAGAAGTATGCAGACTCGTTTTGGTCAATGCCAATGAAACATTTGTCATAATTTCCACTATCCACAAAATAATTTAGGACATATGATTTTATAAATGTTCCGTCGATAAATAATTCACAAACCGACGATCCGTCAACCAGAGATGATAAAGATATTATTATATGTTTCCATTCGGTTGCTGTGAAAGTATAGTCGAAAACCAAAACATTCCCGGATATTATAAGTTCCAATTTATCTAGATTGCGTTTTACTATAATATGTTTACTGATATCATAACTATTACTGAAATCGAAAATATGTTCTTCACCAGTTATGGTATCAAAATATACCCAGAAGCACAATGAAATTCCATCTAACCATTTCGAAAAGTCAGTGCCTTGTATCTTCAAATATTGCGGGCCAGTACTCGGGCTACCACCTGCAAATGATGCAGAATGTGTCCCTGTATTTTTTACAGTGTCGTCGAATGTACATTGTCCAAATCCAATAATATGTCTATTATTACCACTATCATCATTTAAATTTCCATCAAATTTATAATGAACATATAAATTTGGATTGGGGTTATCATTAATGTCAGTTGGTGCAATAATATTATTATACAACCTAAAATCGTCAATTCTTCCTTTAAAATATTCATCAGTTACAGTATTTGATTTTGCAATATAGCATTTATCATATGTGCCGTTTGTAGGAAATCCAATTTGGCCCACACTACTTGAAGGATTTAACAACGCATTGTTTTTGTATATTTTACAGGAACTAAATGATGCTAATGGATCATTTAGTTGACCATATTCGTTCGGTTTCCAGGTGCTTGTCGCAAGCCTATATGTATTACCTTCATTATCTAAATAGACTACAATAGGAGTGTAATAAGAAACTTTAATATATTTTTTTGGAGCGATCAATTGTGGTGGATTCAACTTATCTTTATATGCACCAAAGCATTCCACATTACCTTCACTATCTATATATATTGTGGAATTATCATCACATTCAATATATACAATTGGATTCGAAGTTGTTGGTTTAGTAAGTTGATTGGATTGGTTATTACCGTACCCATATGTATTACCTTCACTGTCTAAATAGATTGTATGTAATGTACCACATGCAACTCGTACATATTTATTTTCAGGCGGTGGTGGATCAATTTGACCTCTTATATTGGTTCCGACCGGATATGCATTACCTTCATTATCTAAATAGACTGCATGCTGATATCCGATACTAGCAAATACATATTTTTTTTCACCCTCCAATACAGGTGGTTCAATCGTTCCATTCATATATGATTTATTAGTACCCACAAAACCTTCGGTATCTATAAATATTACATCATCTGAGGATTTACTACAAGCAACATGTACAATTGGATTCGATAATGATGATGTTATAGTTCCATATGTATTGCCTTCAGCATCTGTATAGACTATATTTGTCGACCGTGATGCATCAACTCGAACATATTTATTTGGAGCATCCAATTTTGGTGGATAATACTCATTTCTATTGGCATTACCCACTATGTGCACATTATTGTAATTGTCTAAATATATTACGGAACTACTCACTACAGCAACATCTATAAAATGTGGTGTTTGTTGAATTGTTAAAGCAAAATTATTCCAAGAAGATAGAGAAATTGCATTATTGTATTTTTGTTCATTTACACTTGTTCCATCGTAAACAGTAACAGTAAGGTTATTATCAGTATCGCCCTTCAAAATAATATTATTTGATGGATTAGTGCTGTCGCCAAAATCAATAATATGATGATTATTCAGACTTTCTTCAATATACATCCAAAAACTCATAGTAAACCCATCCCATACAGAAATGTCAATTGATGGAATTTGTAAATATTGTCTTATAGGATATTCAATGGATAAACTACTTGTTCCTTCTGCTTTGGATGATGTGTCAAATGTTGGTGAATTGTATGGGATTGCGATATTTTTATTTTTACTTTGATCGTTGTAAATACCATCAAATTTATACCAGGCATATAAATCTTTGAGATTATTACCAAATTTGGTATCAGGTATAGCAGATTTCCATAAATCTGTTTGAACTTCTGATTGAACTTCGATAGAAGCACCTGAAATAGAAACAGTATTTGTTTCTTCATCATAATTGATATTGCTACCAAAAATCAATTTATCTTGTTTTGATTCAATATTTACTACGAATTCGTTATATACCTCTGAAACATAATTAGACATATTTGTTTCAGGTTGTATTGTGATATCAGTCAAATAATTAGAGACATTGTCGGTGACAACAATTAAATCATCTATTTGTTGCTGTACATTAGCCGTAAGTCCACTAATATTTTCCAATTTCTCACTCGAAACATCAGAAGTAGAAATAACATTTACTTTGGTAACAGTTGGAGTATTTGCACTTGGTTCTGCACCATATAATTCCCATTCAGCTAATTGTGTCATTTTTGCATTATCATGAACAGTTGATACAACCATTAGATAATATCTATATGATTTTGTGTTATTCGGTAAATCAAATTGTTTTTGTGTTTCTATACTAGAATTATTAGCATTATATCCTGTATATAATAGTTCCCAATTATCTGAATTAACATTATTATAAACATTGTCTTCATTTGAAGCAAAAACATAAAAATCTTTTGGAACTCCTGGGAATGGATGTATTCTAAAGTATAATATAAAATAGCTTAATATGATAGTTTCACCTAAATCTATCATTAGCCATTCACCGGGATATCCAGTTTTGTGATCTAATGATACATTTTCCTGAGACGCCCATCCTCTAAATGAATTACTTTCTGTTCCATTTAAAGTATAATCGGGATTTTTGAAATCATTAAATGCGTATATTCCTTTCCATGCATCGTTAAATCGAGAAGATTCACTTACTCTTACTGTTATATTTGTATCTGTGCTATATATATGTTCTGGTGATAAAATAGATTCTCTTGGATATTTTTGAGTTGGAGTATTTTGAACAGTATTTGCACCAGGAACATAGTTATATAATTCTGATATTTCATCTGGTGACAATATACGATTGTAAAATCTCAAATCGTCTATGTATCCTGTGAATGAATTGATATCATTTCTGTGTGATATTCCAAACAGCATATTTCCAATGGTATCTATTGGAAAATAATTTGTTCCAGATCGTATTTTTTCTGTTCCTATTCTTACAATTTGTGTATCTCCGTCGCACAATAAAACGTTGTTTATATATATTTTTATTGATGTATCAGTAAATATACCCAAAAAATGTGTCCATTGGTTTAATATAACTGTTCCAAATTCAATTCTTAACTTACCTGTATCTCCATAAGTAATATGATACCTATTATTCCATCCTTGACCAAAATAGAAGTTCTCTCCTTGAAAAGAAAAATGTTGTTGATAATTTGTATTAGTGGTTGAATAAAACCAATAGTTGATAGTAA
>Ga0209555_10000144_pt1 | contig 62028 bp, 53 predicted proteins | sample SaaInl85LU_5_DNA_FD_184643 | JGI IMG/M metagenome (GOLD analysis project Ga0209555, IMG submission 184643) | Marine microbial communities from expanding oxygen minimum zones in the Saanich Inlet - ESP_85LU_5_DNA (SPAdes) (version 2) | ecosystem: Environmental > Aquatic > Marine > Intertidal...
TCCAATCTCTCTTTCGAAATTTGGAACGCCTCTTCCACAGTTTTTAATTGTTCCTGATTTCGAGCAACATTGTAAAAAGTGGTGTAGACTTCTATCAGGGTATTTTCTATTTGTGTTTTTCTTTGCAGGGAGGATAAAGCATACAAGTTTTTTAATTTATCATAATTGTATTTCCTAGCTCCTCCATTGAAAAGCAGGTAGTTTAGTCCTACAGAACCTCCATATCCTTTCGTTTCAACAGCATCTATACTTCTTTCGTTTCCTTGTTGGTCGATAATCTTCGCATTGGATGTGCTGTACCTTCCATCTGCACTAGCTGTGGCAATGGGTAAAAACCCAGTATTGTAAATACTCTTGTTGTTTTCGGCTTGCAAAATTGAGTTTTCGGCCAACTGTATGTCAAAGTTATTTTTTAATGCCAAAGATATGGCATCTTCCACACTCATTTTTTCTTGAGAGATTCCTATTACTGGAAGTATAAAGGAGAGTTTTATAAAGTTAACTAGATGTTTCATTTTCAATATTTTTATGAGATATCATTTCTTTTTAAAAAAGAATTTTTATTCTTCCTCTTCGTGTTCTGCTGATAGTTCTTTTACAGCTCTTTCTACTGATTCATAACTTGGTTTTTCGGTATTCCAAAAAGCCCATTCCTCGGAATTCCAAAACCAGAGTATTCCGACTTTAAGGCTATTTACCGTTGACAAGAAAATAGGCAATAGGAGTAGGGTAAGCACTGTTGCTATAATAATTCCGTAAACGATAGAAATAGCCATTGGAATTAAGAATTGTGCTTGTAAACTTTTCTCAAAAATAAGAGGAGCAAGTCCTGCTACCGTTGTTATTGTGGTAAGGAAAATCGCTCTAAATCTCGATTTACATGCTTCGGCTAAGGCATCGTCAAATTTCATCCCAAGCTTTAGGTTTGAATTGAACTTGCTAATCAAAACTAACCCATCGTTTACCATTATCCCTATCAAGGCTATGATTCCTAATCCCGACAAAATATTAATCGAAAATCCATGAAGCCAATGTCCCCATCCTATTCCTATTAGACTAAAAGGAACAAGTGCAATAAGGACGAAAGGTTGGCTATAGCTTCGGAAAGTAAAAGCGATAACGATGTAGATAAATACCAAAATAATCCATCCTGTTGGGTTGAGCGAGTTTTGTGTTTTCACGGCCTCTCTGTTTTGTCCTTCATAAAGTGGTGTAACAGAGGTGTATTTAGCCAAAATTTCTGGAATAATTTCCTTTTTTACCGTATTCATGTATTCTGTGGCACTGGCTTTTGGGTCTACCAAATCGGCCTTTACTTGTATTTCTCTTTGTCCCTCCAAGTGGTTGATAGAGATTTCGCCACGAGCTATGTTGTAAGTCGCAATTTCTGAAAACGGAACTCTTTCTCCCGTTAATGATACGAGTTGCATGTTGTCCAAATTAGCAATCGATTTTCTTTCTTTTTCATCATACCTTACCCAAACCTTTATTTCGTCTTCTCCTCTCTGAAACCTTTGTGCTTGAGCGCCAAAAAAGGCACTTCGAACCTGGCTCATTACATCATTTAATGTAAATCCAAGTAAGTAGGCATTTGGTTTTAAGTGTACCGTAATTTCTTTTATTCCTTGCGGATCATTATCTGTAATATCTTTTATTCCATCCAATTGCGAAAGAGCATCTTTTAGTTCCAGCTTGGCAGCTTTTATTTCATTGATGTTGTTTCCCAAAAGAGATACGGCAATAGGCGAACCTCCAAAAACAGCTCCTGAGCCAAATACTAAACTTTCGGCACCAATAATTTCGTCTGCTGTATCCTGAATGGCATTTGTGATTTCTGGCGATGAAATGGATCTCAACTCTCCCTGAAGAAGATTGACCGTAAGCGAAGCAACAGAGGATCCAGGGCCTATTGTTTTGATGACATTTAACACGACAGAGTCTCCTTGTTTTTCAATGAATTTGTCATTCACTTGCCATACGCTTTGTTCCAAATTGGTAATCAAAGAATCGGTAACATTTTCGTTTGTACCTTGTGGCATATTCAAAGTAATTTGTACCCTGTCGCTGGCAATTTGTGGAAAGAAAGTAGTTCTAATTATTCCACTTCCAATCCCACCAATTGTAATAATGAGCAGCCCAAGCATAATTGCAAAGCCAATCAACTTATATTTCAAGAAAAAATTAAGAACAGGCTCGTACAAATTGTCTCTGAGGTAGTTCATGAACTGCTCAGCTTTTAAGTTGAATTTGTAGGGTTTTGTTCCCTTTTGTATGGTCTTAGAATGAGCTATGTGCGAGGGTAAAATAATAAGTGCCTCGATCAGTGAAACGGAGAGGGTAATCAATACAATGACAGAAACTTCTCCAAAAAACTCTCCAATTCTTCCATCTAAAAACAAGAAAGTAGAAAATGCCAACATAGTAGTGAGAATTGCCGAAATAATAGGTGGAATTACCTCCAAGGTTCCATCAATTGCGGCACGAATGGGAGATTTTCCTCTCTCGTGATGCGAGAAAATATTTTCTGCAATTACAATGCCGTCATCTACTAAAATTCCTATTACAACAATCATCGCAAACAAGGACAAAACATTGATAGTAACATCAAATTGACCCGCAATTGCAAACATTCCCAAGAAAGAAATAGGCAATCCAAAAGCTACCCACATGGCAATTCTTGGTTTTAAGAATATCGAAAGAATAAGTAAAACCAATAACATTCCAACGAGTGCATTTTCTAGCAAAAGATCCGTTCTTTGGGTCAAAGTAATAGATGAATCCGAAGTGACATTTAGCTCCACATCGGGCGAAGCCAAGTTGTATTCTGCGATGTATACTTTTACTTTCTCAGCTGTAGAAATCAAATCTTCACTGTTGGTGTTTTGAACAGTAATATTTACCGCTTTATCTCCATTGAAATATAGCCCATTCGGATTTTCGTTGAATTTGTCGCGAAGAGTGGCTACTTCTTTTAGCAAAACTACATTCCCGTTTGGTGTAGATTTTATAACAATGTTTTCTAAATCTTTTGCGTAATAAGCTCTATTACTCGCTCTAATTAGGTACTCTTCTGCCTCAGTTTTTATGGAACCACCCGTAGTAATCAAGCTGTTTTTTGCCACAGCAGTTGCAACTTGCTGAAAACTTAATCCGTATGCTCTAAGTCCTGTTTCGGTTACTGCAATCTCTATTTCTTCATCGGGAAAACCACTGATAGAAACCTGAGAAATTCCATTCATACGGAGCAACTCTTTTTCTATAGACTGGGCTTTTTGTTTGAGAACAGTTAAGGGAACGCTGTTTCCACTAACTGCAAATGTAATAGTTTGGCGAGTAGCTTCTTGTTTGGCAATTAACGGAGGCTCCATTCCAGAAGGAAAGCTCGGTACCTTGTCTACCGCATTTTTTACTTCGGCAAGTATAATATCGGTATCGTAGCCTTTGAAAGTTTCGATGGTTACAGCAGCCGAATTTTCGTAAGATTTTGAGGTAACTCGGTCTATTCCTTCAATTCCTTTTAAGTTATCTTCAATTTTTAGCACCACGCCTTCTTCCATTTCTTGGGGAGAAGCTCCCGGATAAGCAAGTTTTACAGTAATGATACGAGACTCCGATAAAGGGAAAAAAGAGGATGTAAGTGTGGTAAACCCAAAGTAACCAAACAAGATAAATCCTATTACGATAATCCATCCAGCAATAGGGTATTTTATAAAATAGGCGAGTAAATTTTTCATTCTAAAGTTGTTTGTCCAATTAGTTTTGTACTGATACTTTCATTCCTTCGTATCCTCCCGAAACTGGGGTAGATATGAGTTGCGAGGAGTTTTCTAGTCCTTTTACAATTAGAGATTTTTCATTGGCATGAACAATAGTAATCGGTTGTTTGTGCAGCACGCTGTCTTGTAAAATAAATACATGGTTTTCGTCTATGATAAGATTCCTTGTGATTTCATAAACGTTGTCCACATTTTGGGCTGTGATTTCGGCCTGCAAATATTCTCCTTCATGGAGCTCAGTTGATTTTACTTCCACAAAAAGCTGAACGGTTTGTGAGGCTCTATCAATTTGTGAATTTATCCGAGTTACTGTTCCCTCATAATGAGAAGATTTATCGGTAGTAAAAAGAGAAACTTTTTTTCCTATTTTCAAAAAGTCCGAAAGGCTTGCGTTTACATTCAGTTCCAATTCGTACACTCCTGTTTTGATAAATTCGCCTAGTTTTTGACCAGGAGAAACCAAGGTTCCAGGAGTAATATTTGCTTGCACCAGTACTCCAGTAAAGGGAGCTGAAATGGTATATTTTGCCAATCGAGTTTCTAGGTTTTTGATGGAATAATAATTGGTAAGAATTCCTTTTCCAGATAAATAATTGGAAAAATTATCGTTTGAAGTTTTAGGCAAACTAGGTAAGGATTTTTCCGAAGAAATAGAATTTACGTAGTTTTTCCATGTCGAAAGTTCGTTTGGATAATCAAACTGAATATCTGCCAAAGTGCCGGTAATCAAGCTTTTGAAGTTGATTCTTTGAGATTTTACTGAAGCAGCAAATTCGGAATTGTTGATCTGAATTAATGTTTGTCCGGCTCCATAAGAAACACCAGGTTTAAAGGATCTTGAAGTCTGCTGAAAAACTCCTTGCACTTCAGAATATAGAACAGTTCTTTCTTTAGCTAAAATTGACCCTGTGCTTTTTATTTGCACAGGTAAAGTCCCGTTTTTCACAAGCTGAGTTGTCACTAGTTTTATGGTTTTTTCAGTTTTTTTCTCAGGTATTTTTTTACTGCTATCCATTAGTTTTTTCACACCAATTGCGACTAAAATAATACCAATTGCCAATGGAATTTGAATTGTTTTTTTCATAGTTTCTATTTTAAATCATTGGTCCCACAACTGAACCTGTAATATTTGTTTGGATTTTTTTAAAAATATTTTTTGTCATTTCTATTTCTTCTTTTGTTAGATTTTTTTCTACCAAAAGGGCGATCAAGTGGAAATGAGGAGTTGCTTTATGTATAATTTTTTTTCCTGAAGGAGTAAGGTAAATATGGTTTTTTCTTTTGTCCTTTTTGGATGGGTACCTGGAGATATATCCTTTTTTTATCAAGGTATTTATCATTCTTGTGAGGGTAGATTTATTTCTTTTAGAAAATAGAGCTAATTCATTTTGGTAAATACCATCTTTTTCTTCAATATTTTTGAGTATAATAAATTGCATTTTGCTCAAATCAATATGGTTTTCCGAAAGTATTTCCTCAATTTTTTCATCAATTACCTTCATAGTTCTCCCAAACCAAGGACCGAGAGAGTTTTTGAATTCTATGTTGGTTTTTTCTTTCACAGTGTAAATGTAAACACAATATAGTTGTATATGCAACTAAATACTGAAATAAGGTTATTTCTCAAAAAATATTAATCAGAATTAGTAAGAATTATAGATTACATTCGTTTTTCAACTTCAACAAATTAAATATTATGAAAATTTTAATCGCGACCACCTTCTCATTATTTACTTTATTGGCTTGTAACTCTAGTAAGGTTCAATCAGAAGCAGGTAATACCGAAGATCTGAATTCAGAGATTTTTAATCAACCAGAGACAGAAGAAATGAGTGAAGACGCGCCCAAAGAATCAGTGTATCTTAATCCAGACAAGCTAACAAAAGCTCATTTTGCGAGCGGATGTTTTTGGTGTGTGGAAGCTATTTACGAGCATACAAAAGGAGTGAAAGAGGTGTTTTCTGGTTATTCTGGAGGTCACACAAAAAACCCTACTTACGAATTATCCAACACAGGCAAAACCGGTCATGCTGAGGCAGTTCAGGTTATTTACGATTCATCTATCATCAGTTTCAAGGAATTGGTCGATATTTTTTACGGAACACAAAATATAGAGCAAGTAAATGGTCAGGGACCAGATAATGGAAGCCAATACAGAACGATTGCATTTTATTCGGATGCCAAGGAGAAGGCAATTATAGAAGCAAAAGTAGCTGAATTAAAATCTCAGGGATTAAAGCCTGCTGCTGAGGTTACTCAATTCAAGAAATTTTGGATGGGAGAAAGTTACCACCAAGACTATGAAAAACTTCATCCCAATCATTCATACATTCGCGCGGTTTCTGTTCCAAGATTGAATAGATTTAAGAAAGATTTTCCGGGGTTGGTGAAGTGAGTTAATTCTTTCATGTAAAAATAAACACCACTTCTGTTACTCTGTGTAAGAGGATCAAAAAGTAGTGTTTATAGGTAGCAATAATTTCTCTACAAAGCCTCATCCATAATCTCCTTAACGCATTCTGGATTAAGTAAAGTAGAAATATCTCCAAGGTTTCCAGTATCTTTTCCTGCAATTTTTCTCAGGATTCTACGCATAATTTTCCCAGAACGTGTTTTAGGCAATCCATTGGTAAACTGTATTTTATTCAGTTTTGCAATAGGTCCAATTCTATCTGTAATCAATTGATTTATTTCTTTTCTTAAATTATCGTGGTCTCTGCCTTCTCCGGTTTCTTTTAAGGTAATGTAACCGTAAAGCGCATTTCCTTTTACATCATGAGGATATCCCACAATTGCGGATTCTGCCACAGCCGGATGCTCATTTATAGCATCTTCAATTGGCGCAGTTCCTAAGTTGTGTCCAGAAACTATGATCACATCATCTACTCTTCCCGTAATTCGGTAATAGCCCACGGCATCCCTCAAAGCTCCATCTCCTGTGAAATATTTATCATTGTATGCAGAAAAATAAGTGTCTTTGTACCGTTCGTGATTTCCCCAAATTGTTCGGGCAATACTAGGCCAAGGAAACTTAATACACAACCTTCCTTCTACTTGGTTGTCTGTTAGCTCTTTCCCGTTTTCGTCCATTAAGGCAGGCTGTATTCCCGGGAAAGGCAAAGTAGCATAGGTTGGGATTGTGGGAGTAACGTAAGGCAAGGGAGATATCATGATTCCTCCGGTTTCGGTTTGCCACCAAGAATCTACAATAGGACTTTTTTGTTTTCCAATGTTGTCGTTGTACCAGTGCCAAGCTTCTTCGTTAATTGGTTCACCCACAGACCCAAGAACCTTCAAAGAAGATAAATCATACTTGTTTACATAGTCCAGGTTTTCTTTGGCCAAAGCTCTAATTGCGGTAGGAGCGGTGTAAAATTGAGTTACTTTATGTTTTTCAACAATCTCCCAAAACCTTCCGAAATCAGGGTAACTTGGCACACCCTCAAACATGATTGTGGTTGCACCGTTTGCTAAAGGTCCGTACACAATGTAACTGTGTCCTGTAATCCAGCCAATATCCGCTGTACACCAATACACATCTCCTGGTCTGTATTGAAATACATTTTTGAAAGTATAAGCCGTGTAAACCATATAACCGGCAGTTGTATGAACCATTCCTTTTGGCGATCCCGTTGATCCAGATGTATATAAAATAAACAAAGGATCTTCCGCATCCATTACTTCAGGTTCACACTCTTTAGATGCATTTTCTAGCAAAGGAGCGAGCCATTGGTCTCTTCCTGGTTTCATGTTTATTTCCGAATTTATTCTTTTTACCACAAGCACATGAGTGGTGCAAGCGCAGGTTTCCAAGGCTTCATCAACTATCCCTTTCAGGTCGATAGTTTTTGCTCCACGGTAAGATCCATCCGAAGTAATAACAAGTTTACATTCGCTATCGTTTATCCTTGAAGCCAAAGCAGAAGATGAAAATCCGGCAAAAACAACAGAGTGAATGGCACCAATACGAGCACAAGCCAATAGAGAAACAGCTAATTCAGGAATCATTGGTAAGTAAATACAAACTCGATCTCCTTTTTTAATCCCTTGAGATTTTAGCACATTGGCTAGTTTGTTTACTCTTTCATGTAAGTCACGGTAAGTAATATGTTCGGGTCCGTCTGCGGGGTTATTTGGCTCAAATAAAATGGCAGTTTGGTCTCCTTTTGTTCTCAAATGCCTGTCAATACAGTTTTCTGTTATGTTCAATTTGGCTCCTTCAAACCATTTGATTTCTGGTTTAGAAAAATCCCAATCCAGCACTTTGTCCCATCTTTTTCTCCAACTAAAATGCTCCTCGGCAATTTCTTCCCAAAACAATTCTGGCTCACGAACCGATTTTCTGTATACTTTGTAATATTCTTCTAGGTGTTTTATGTGGTAATTACTCATTGTTTTTATTTTAGTGTATTCCTACTTTGTTAAATTTATATATTTCTTTTATTTCTTCGATAATAGTAACGTCATCAATTGTAGATGGAATGTTGTATTGAATTTCATCGGCAATGTTTCGCAGCAGTTTACGCAGGATTTTTCCCGAGCGTGTTTTTGGTAATCTTTGAACCACCAAAACATCCCTAAACGAAGCTACAGCTCCAATCACTGTTCTTACTTCTGCAATTATTTCACTTTGAATTTCTTTTTCGGTTTTCGCCAAATCGGACTTTAAAACAATCAAAGCCATCGGTTTTTGACCTTTGAGCGAACAATTGATTCCAAACACAGCACATTCTGCAACCGATTTGTGGGAAAAAACTATTTCTTCCATATCTGCCGTAGACAACCTATGTCCCGCTACATTAATCACATCATCCACTCTTCCGGTAATAAACACATAACCGTCCTCATCTTTGTAACCACCATCACCAGAAAAATAGTAACCTGGAAACTTATCCAAGTAAGCACTTTTGAATCGCTCTGGATTTCCCCAAAGGTTCATCAAAGTTCCTGGAGGTAGAGGAAGTTTTACAGCTACATAACCTTCCGAATCTTGCTCTAAAATATCACCTTGCTCATTCAGAATCTGAATGTCATATCCTGATACTGGGAGAGTAGCCGAACCAGGTTTTACAGGTAGTAAATTTACACCTACCATGTTCGCTATCATTGCCCATCCCGACTCGGTTTGCCACCAGTGATCTATAACTGGTATTCCCAGTTTTTCTTGGGTCCATTGCAAAGTGGCAGCATCACATCTTTCGCCTGCCAAAAACTGATATTTTAGGCAAGACAAGTCATTTTTTTTTATGAAATTTCCGTTCGGATCTTCTTTTTTAATTGCTCTTATTGCTGTGGGAGCTGTAAACATTGCCGATACTCTGTGCTCACTTATAACTCTCCAAAATGTAGAAGCATCTGGAGTACGAATAGGTTTTCCTTCGAAAATAATGGTTGTGTTCCTATTCAGTAACGGACCATAAACTATATAGCTATGTCCCACAACCCATCCCACATCGCTGGCCGCCCAATATACTTCGCCAGGATTCATCCCGTAAACGTATTTCATAGAAAATTTAAGAGCGGTAGCATATCCTCCTGTATCTCTTAGTATTCCTTTTGGTTTTCCGGTAGTTCCCGAAGTATATAAAATGTACAAAGGGTGAGTTGACGAAAGCGAAATAGGCTCAATGCTCTGCGCATTGTTTACTAGCGTTTCATAATCAATGTCTCGTTCTTTTGTTTCAAAAGATACATTTTGCTTTCTGTCGAATAAAATTACTTTTTCTGGCTTGTGAATACATTCTTCAATCGCTTTATCTACAAAAGGTTTGTAGGGAATAATCTTTTCTATCTCTATTCCGTTCGTTGCAGTGATTATAACTTTGGGCTTACAATCGTCAATTCTTACCGCCAATTCATGAGGTGCAAAACCGCCAAAAACTACAGAGTGAATTGCTCCAATTCTTGCACAAGCAAGCATGGCAAACATAGCCTGCGGAATCATTGGCATATAAATGATTACGGTATCACCTATACCAACTCCCAATTCTTTCAATCCACCTGCAAGTTTGGATACTTCCTCATGCAATTTATGGAACGAAATAAATTCTTTCGTTTGTGTAACTGGCGAATCATATATTACCGCAGTTTCATCTCCAAATCCATCTGCAATATGCTTGTCGATGCACAAATAACTCATGTTCACTTTTCCGTCAGAAAACCATTGATCATAATTATGGATATCTTTATCCAACACCCTTGTAGGCTGTACAAACCAATCTAATTCCTGAGATTGCTTTTGCCAAAATTGCAAAGGATTGACGATGCTTTCTTTGTAAAAATCTAGATATTTCATTTCGAAATATTTTTAGATTGAATCAAGCCAAACCAATTTGGATTAAGCACTTTTAGCTTAATTAACACCCAAATTATCATTATAAAACTGAGTCCCAAAATGACAGAGTTTAATGTACTGATGTTAGCGGTGTTCTCTAATTGGAACCGATAAATAAGGGTAATAAGAATATAAGCACTGATAATAATATCAGATGCAAGCGGACTGAAGGATAATTTCGTTTTCATGGTTTATTAAATTAAAATAAGGTTTGTTTGCACACAAGTCCTAATTCTTAACCTAATAGTTCATCTACTTCTGAAACTAGTTTTTTTACAGAAAAGGGTTTTAATAAATATTTATCAGCTCCTAATTGCAGCCCTTTCTCTACATCAGAAGTTTTGTTTTTTGCAGAAAGAAAAATAACTTTTGTTTCTTTCAGTTTTTCATTCTCTTTTATTTTTTTAATTGTCTGATAACCATCTACTTTGGGCATCATTACATCCAGGACAATTATGTCAGGAATGTTGTTTTCTAAGAGTTCCAGAGCTTCGCTTCCGTCTCTTGCAATGAATACTTGAAACCCTTTTTTCTTAAAGGTGTACTCAAGTGACATTACTATATTTGGCTCGTCATCTACAATTAAAATTTTCTTCATCACTTTATCCTTCACAAGTTAGTTAAAAGGCAACGAAAATACAAAAATAGAACCTTCATTGTTTGTTTTTTCCAACCAGATTTCTCCACCATGCTTTTGCACTATTTGTTTAGAGATAGCCAGTCCCAGTCCACTTCCACTAGGTTTTAGTGTGTTTTGGTTTTCACTTTGATAAAATTTATCAAAAACATGATTTTTGTCATTTTCAGGAATTCCTTTGCTATTGTCTTCAATATAAACCTCTAAAATGTCTTCTTTTTGCGAAAAGCTAAACGATATTTTACCTTTTGGTTTGTCGGAAAACTTAATTGAATTTGAAACCAAATTGGTTAATACCTGAATAATTCTGTCCTCGTCATACAACGCAATAACACTGCTAACATCTTCTATTTCAAATAGTATATTCTTTTCTTTGGCTAATTGACTCAAGTTTCTAGTCACCTTTTCTATAGTGTTTAGCATGTTGGTTGGCTTCAAAATTAATTTGGCTCTGTTGTGTTCTAGTTTTTCGATATCCAGGATATGATTTACCAAACGAGATAATCGATCAACTTCTTGTTCGATATTTCCCATAAATTTATTTCTAAGTTCGGCTGGCATTTCATCAAAATCATCCTGAAGAATTTCTGCAGAAGCCTTTATGCTTGTTAGTGGAGTTTTTAGTTCGTGCGCTACTGTGTCAAGAAATTCATCTTTTTGTTTGTATTGAAAAATCAACTCCTGATTGGCAGATTGCAGCTCGGATGTGAGTTGAGTCAATTCGTTTGTTTTTTCATTCAGAGCTTTGTTACTTGCCAGCGCCTCCTTGGATTCATCAAGGATTTGTAGTACTTCAACTAAGCTTATTTCTTCTTCCTTTACCACATTGGCAATCAATATTTTGGAAGAGGCGCTTCCGATGCTACCTGTCAGCAGTTTTTCCGAAAAATTGATTAATCTGGCATCGGCCATTTGTGTATCTGGCGGCAAATCATATTTTCTAAAAAATAAACTAAGAGCTCTTTCTGTTCTTGCTAATCCTAAGAATTTTGTCAAAACATTTTTTATATCGGCAACATAAGCTTCTCCTTTCCAAACTAGGGCGCTATCTCCCAACTTGGAGTAATTTCGGGTGTCAATAAACATTTCGGCATAGTTTCTTTCCCTGTAATTTCCCTTTCCTGATAAAGAAATGACAGCAAGTGTGATTCCATTAAAAAACAAACTCCAAAAAGTAGCGTGAGCGTGTGGGGATAAAAAATCTAACCCAAAAAGCGAGTAAGGTTTAAGAAAATTAATACCAAAAAGTCCTTGGTTTACAAAGTAATCTGAATTGGTGAAAGCAGAAATGCTCACTGGAATTACTAGGGTGTACAAGGTCACTAGAAAACCGACAATAAGTCCAAAAATTGCTCCTTTTGATGATCCTCTATTCCAAAATAAACCTAAGAAAAATGAGGGTGCGAGCTGGCTAATTATAACGAAGGAAACCAATCCAATAGAATAAAGTGATAGCGGAACTGAAAAGTAGAAATAGAAATAATACGAAGCAATGATGATTACAAAAATTGATACACGCCTAATTCCCTTGATATAACGTGCGTTTTTATCGTTCTGATTTCTACTGAATTTGTCCAAAAACCCGTAAGGAATAATTAGGTTGTTACTGACCATTGTAGACAGGGCGAGAGTAGAAACAACCACCATAGAAATTACGGCAGAAAAACCACCAATAAAAACCAAACTTGCTAAAAAGTAATTGCCATGTTGAAGTGGTAGTAATAAAGTGAAATACTCCGAATTATTCGAGTTTCCGAAGGTAATCAAACCTCCCCATGCAATGAAAACAACAAATAGATTGAACAGAAGTAGGTAGAGAGGAAACAACCAAATGGCTTTTTTGAGATGTTTTTCTCTGTTGTTTTCTACTACCGAAACCTGAAATTGCCTTGGGAGTAGGAAAATTGCAAAAAAGGAAAGTAAAATAGTAAAAAACCAGTTGAATCCGTTTTCAAATCCATTCATGGTTGTAATTTCCGTGATATTGGCTGAACTAGAAATTTGGTTGTAGATGTCTTCGGTGCCTCCAAACAAAAAGAAGGTGACATAAATACCAACAATTAAAAAGAATAAGAGTTTTATGATAGATTCGAAGGCAACGGAGGCAACAATTCCTTTGTGCTTTTCCGAAGCATCAGTTTTTTGAGTACCAAAAAACGTAGCAAAAACCGCAATCAATAAAGCTATATAAATGGTGTAATCACTGAAAACCTTCGTTTTTTCAATAGAAACGCTGTGTGTCATTATTTCAAAAGTTTCAGAAATCGCTTTGAGTTGCAGTGCGATGTAGGGTACAGTTCCCAGTACGCAAACAATTGTTATGAGGGCACCAAGTAATCTATTGTTTCCGTACCTCAAGGAGATAAAATCAGCAATTGAAGATATTTTGTGCTGTTTGGAAATACGAATTATTTTTCGGAGAATAAGAATCCAAAAAGGAGCTGCAATTACAGGGCCTAGGTAGATAGCTAAAAAGCTTATACCAGTGGTAGCAGCTACACCCACACTACCGTAATAAGTCCAGGCAGAACAATATACAGCTAACGAAAGGGTATAAATATAAGGGTTGTTTACCCATTTACTGGTAGCTCTTTTTTCGGCAATGAAAGCTAAAAAAAATAGAATTCCCAGATAAAGAATAATGATAACAAATAACGAAAGACTACTCATAATGTCTTTTTAAAATAAAATATGAAATAAGTATAGAAGATAGCCATATAGAAAACACATAAAAATAGACTGCCGGAAAGCCCCAGATAGATTGTTGGGAATCAAAAAGCAGAATCAAAGGAATATTAAAAGTTGCAACTAGTACAATTGCTAAAACTATTAATTTTTGTTCGTGTCTTTTTTTCATAAGGAATAAATATAGTTGTTTTAAACCAAAAAACAGCATTGAGAATTTTCTCAATGCTGTTACTTTTTACTTTAGGTTCTGTTTAGTGGCTTTGTGCTTCTCCAGCTCCACTAGGAATTCTTATGCTTTCTACAATTTCTTGTACATCTTGAGGTGGGGCAGGAGTTAATCTTGACACCACTACAGATACTACAATATTTATAATCATTGCGATAGTTCCAAATCCTTCTGGGGAAGTTCCAAACCACCAATCAGATTGTGGCAATGGTTCCATGACTCCCACAAGTCCCGTTTTGTAACGAATCATGTAGAACAACATAATTGAAATCCCGACTACCATTCCGGCAATTGCACCTTCTTTGTTCATTCGCTTGTCGAATATTCCGAGCACAATAGCTGGGAAAAACGAGGCGGCTCCTAGTCCAAAGGCGAGCGCAACTACTGCGGCCACAAATCCTGGAGGATAAATCCCAAAGAGACCTGCTACAATTATTGCAAATACAATCGCAACTCTTGCTGCCAGTAATTCTCCTTTGTCAGAGATGTCTGGTTTGATTTGTTTCTTGATTAAATCATGAGAAATAGACGTAGAAATTACCAATAACAATCCTGCTGCGGTTGAAAGGGCTGCTGCCAATCCACCTGCTGCAACTAGAGCAATTACCCAGTTTGGCAAGTTGGCGATTTCTGGATTTGCCAATACCATAATGTCTCTATCCACGTACAATTCGTTTACTTCTTCAGGATTCGGATTTGAGATAATTCTTTCTTGAAAAACACCTCTTTTGGACTCTCCATTCGCCTCATATTCAAAAATTGGTTTTTTTCCATCTAATGCATTTCCAGCAACATACTGTATTTTTCCATCACCATTTTTATCACTCCAAGCAATTAGTCCAGTGTTCTCCCAGTTTTTGAACCAAGGTGGAATTTCTTCGTAGCTTGTTTCGCTTACAGTTTCGATTAAGTTTGTCCTTGCAAATACAGAAACTGCAGGTGCAGCAGTGTACAGAATTGCAATTAATAACAATGCCAATCCAGCAGATTTACGAGCATCTTTTACCTTTTCAACTGTAAAGAATCTTACAATTACGTGAGGCAAACCAGCAGTTCCGGCCATCAAGGCCATAGTGATAGCAAATACATCCCAAGTAGATTTACTTCCCGAAGTATATTCTTTAAACCCTAATTCTGTGTGCAGAGTATCTAATTTGTCTAGTAAATAAGTCCCGTCAGAAACTTCTCCTCCCATTCCTAATTGAGGGATTGGATTCCCAGTCATTTGCCAAGAAATAAAGATTGCAGGCACCATAAATGCGAAAATCAATACGCAATATTGAGCCACTTGAGTGTAGGTAATTCCTTTCATTCCTCCCAAAAAGGCGAACACCAAAACTACTGACATTCCAATGATTACTCCAATGGATACATCTACTTGCAAGAATTGAGAAAATACAATACCTACTCCTCTCATTTGTCCTGCTACATAAGTAAATGAAACAATAAGTGCACAAATTACTGCTACGGTTCTTGCTGTGTTAGAATAATACCTGTCTCCAATAAAATCGGGAACTGTAAATTTCCCAAATTTCCTAAGATAGGGGGCAAGTAGTAAGGCCAAAAGCACATATCCACCAGTCCATCCCATTAGGAAAACAGATCCGTCATATCCCATAAAGGAAATTAATCCTGCCATTGAGATAAACGAGGCGGCACTCATCCAATCGGCTGCTGTTGCCATTCCATTTGCAAGTGGTGAAACTCCACCACCTGCGATATAAAATTCTTTGGTAGATCCTGCTCTTGCCCAAATCGAGATTCCGAAATAAAGGGCAAATGTTGCTCCTACCATTATCCACGTCCATACTTCTACGCTCATAATATTATAGTTTTAAATAGTTAATTAATAGTTTTTTAGTCGTCAAATCCGTATTTCTTGTCCAGTCCATTCATAAGCCTTACATAAACAAATATTAGGATTACAAATACGTAAATTGAACCTTGCTGTGCGAACCAGAAACCTAGTTTGAATCCTCCCAATCTGATGCTATCAAGGGCATCTTTAAAAATTATCCCTGCCAAGAAGGAAACAGAAAACCATACTGCTAAAAGAATGATAAGATACCTTAAGTTTTCTTTCCAATAGGCTTTGGCGTGTTGTTGTTTTTTATCGTCCATTGTGGTTTGTTTTTATAAATAAATCATTGCCTGAAGCCTTACTGTTCCCGATTGAGATGCTCCAAATTCTTGTTTTTGATATTCCAATGTAAGTTTAGAATTGTGACCGTTCAAGTAAGCATTTATTCCAAATCCCATTGTTGTTCTGTTCTCAGAAGATGCATCATACGAATGATTTCCGTAAGATACGTAGGGCTGAAATCTTGTTTTCGATTTGTCTCCCGGTAATAGATACCCAACATGACCGTAAATCATAGTTCCGGTTCCGTAAGCGCTGAACAAATAATCTGTCCCGTAGTCATTAAACTGAACAGTTCCGTAGGCTGTGATTGCTGCATTTTTGTTCCCAACTGGAGCTTCATAAAAAGCATCCACGGCAAATAGTGCGACATTTTCTCCACTTACATTTCCTGCAGAATCTGATGCTGCAGAACCATTTGGGTGAAGATGAAAACCTGCTCCAACATTAAAAATTCGTTTAGCTCCAAGGTAGCTTCCTACTTTGTAAGGCAAAAAGTTTGATTCTTGATCCAAGAAATTGTACTCGAAGTATCCAGCATAGGCAAATCCTGCTGTAGCTGAACCAAGCAGTCTTTTTCCGCCATAAACAGCGGTTCCAGAAGTGTCCGGAGTTCTGGTGTCTAATGAATTAGTCATTGCATCATTGATAGCAACACGGTATTGTAATTTACCAAACTTTCCTTTTCCGAAAACTCCTAAATGACGAGCAAATTGATCAGACAAACCAATTGTACTCCAAGATTGACGATTATTATCTAGCGTCAACATATTCAATGTACTTTGGTTATTTAATCTTGATATTCCATTGAAATAATGCAATCCAGCTCCAACTGTGTGGTTTTTTGCAATGTTATATTGTCCCCAAAAATCGTGGAAGAAAAGCTGAGATCTATCGCCAGTTCCTATTGGACTCATGTTGTTTGCATTCAGACTGTTCAGTCCAAAATGGGATAAAATCAAGAATTTATCAGTAATTTGTGAGTACATAAGTACACGCGCTCTCCTAAGATTGAAGCTTAGCTGACTTTGATTGGGAGCAACAAATTCATCGTAATTTGCTTGAACTTGTGCCCATGAAATGAATCGAAGGTATTTTTTACCCGATTCATCAAATTTAATTTTGTAACCTCCTTCATAGTCTGGAGATCCTTGTGAATAAGAATAATGAGAAGAGAGAAAGACTCCGCAACTCATTAGAAGTAATAGTTTTTTCATAAGACATTTTTGTTTTTATGGTTAATAAATTAGGTCTTGTGTGCAGAACTAAACTATTAACAAAATGTCTTGAAATAAAAACAACTATAGCTTTTTGTTAATTAACTATATTTATTCTCTAAATCGTTCCCATTTAATGAGCATAAATTTATCTCCAAGTTCAGTAACAACAACTCCTGCCCCCGATAAATTTTCTTTTTTTTGAAAATAAATAGCTAGTTCATTAGCGTTTAGAATTTTGTAGGTTGGATGGTAATTTGTATTGGATGGGCGCTTAATGTTGTATTTTTTTACCCAATTGAGAACTGTGACGTGTGAAATCCCTAAAATTCGTTCAATTTCTCGGTATGTTAAGCCTTCAAGGTAGAGTTGAAGAGCTTTGTTGACATAATAGTCGTCAATTTGCTTCCCTAGTTTGTTTACGCTAAAATAATAGCTACATTCTTTGCATTTAAAGCGCTGACGATTATTTACTATTCCGCTTTTGATGTAAGATTCTGAGGAGCAATTTGGACAAGAATTCATAAAACTATACTAATTAAGCATAAATATAATAAATTAGCACAAAAATAGTTGAAGATTCATATTATTTTTAATAAAAAACCCGAATCTCATTTCTGAAATTCGGGTTTTAATTTGTTTATCAATGAACAGAATCTAATCTGTCAGATTAAGTGGTTTTTTCTTTTTTCAAGAAAAAATTGTATCGAAATCTACATCATTCCTGGCATTCCTCCCATTGGTGGAGCAGCGTGGTGATGATCGTCTTCTTTCTCAGGAATATCTGTAATCACACATTCTGTGGTTAACAACATACTTGCGATAGATGCAGCATTCTCAAGGGCAACTCTACTTACTTTTGCAGGATCAATAACTCCAGATTTCAGTAGGTTTTCGTATTTATCTGCTCTTGCGTTGTATCCGAAGTCTTTTTTTCCTTCTTTTACCTTTTGAACCACAACAGATCCTTCTCCACCTGCATTAGAAACAATTTGTCTCAATGGTTCTTCAATAGCTCTTCTGATAATTGCAATGCCAGTAGCCTCATCGTCATTGTCAGCTTTCACTGAATCTAGAGCTATACTTGCTCTGATGTATGCAACTCCACCACCAGGAACGATTCCTTCTTCTACTGCTGCTCTTGTCGCGTGAAGTGCATCATCTACTCTATCTTTCTTCTCTTTCATCTCTACTTCTGTAGTTGCACCCACGTAAAGCACAGCAACTCCACCCGCTAATTTTGCAAGTCTTTCTTGAAGTTTTTCTCTGTCGTAATCAGAAGTTGTAGATTCTATTTGAGCTTTTATCTGTCCTACTCTTGCCGAAATATCATCTTTCTTTCCTGCTCCATTGATAATGGTTGTATTGTCCTTATCAATTTCAATTTTATCAGCAGAACCTAACATTTCAAGCGTAGTGTTGGCCAAAGTTAATCCAGTTTCTTCCGAGATAACTGTTCCTCCAGTCAAGATTGCGATATCGTCCAACATAGCTTTTCTTCTGTCTCCAAAACCAGGAGCTTTCACAGCAGCTACTTTCATTTGACCTCTCAATCTGTTTACAACCAATAATCCTAATGCTTGAGACTCGATGTCTTCTGCCACAATAATTAAAGGTCTTCCAGTTCCAACTACCGCTTCCAAAATCGGCACGATGTCCTGAATGTTCGAAATCTTTTTGTCGTAAATTAAGATGTATGGATTGTCATATTCAGTGATCATTTTTTCAGCATCTGTCACAAAATAAGGAGATAAATATCCTCTGTCGAATTGCATTCCTTCTACAACCTCTACATAAGTTTCAGTTCCTTTCGCTTCTTCTACAGTTATTACACCTTCTTTGGTTACTTTTTTCATTGCTTCTGCAATCAAAGCTCCAATTTCTTTGTCGTTGTTGGCCGAAACTGTTGCAACTTGCTCAATTTTCTTATTGTCTGCCCCAACTGCTTCTGAAAAGCCAGCCATTTCTTTAATGATAGCCTCAACTCCTTTGTCTATTCCTCTTTTCAAATCCATTGGATTTGCACCAGCTACTAAACTTTTTAGTCCCGTATTGATTATAGATTGAGCCAATACAGTAGCTGTTGTTGTTCCATCTCCTGCAAGTTCAGCAGTTCTTGAAGCAACTTCCTTTACCATTTGTGCTCCCATGTTTTCAACTGGGTCGCTCAATTCGATTTCTTTCGCTACCGAAACTCCATCTTTTGTGATGTGTGGAGCTCCAAATTTCTTGTCGATTACTACATTTCTTCCTCTAGGTCCTAGAGTTACTTTTACTGCGTTTGCTAGTTTGTCAATTCCTTTTTTAAGGCTTTCTCTAGCTTCTAAGTCAAATGTGATTTGCTTTGCCATTTTTTATAATTTTTTTTAATGATTAGTTTAAAATTCCAAAGATATCGGCTTCTCTCATGATGAGGTAAGTTGTTCCGTCTAATTTTACTTCAGTGCCTGAATATTGACCGTACAAAACAGTATCTCCTGACTTTACAGTCATTGGCTCGTCCACTTTTCCTGGTCCAGCCGCTACAACTTTTCCTTTCAATGGTTTTTCTTTTGATGCATCTGGTATAATAATTCCAGAAGCTGTTTTTTCTTCTACCGGAACTGGTTCTATCACAACTCTATCCGATAGAGGTTTGATGTTTACTGACATAATTTTAAATTTTTTAGGTTAATACTTAATTAAAAATACTGATAACCGATAAGCACTTTTTGTGCCAACCGCTCGAATGACAAAAATCTACATTTTCTTTCTGAAAAAATTTCTGTTGTAGTGTCATTCTGTCACAGAATTATGAAGTAAATGTAGGGAAATAATCTACCAATCGAATACAATTGTTATTTATCTAAATAAAATTCTTTGGTGAGTTCGTGGTGCTCTTTCGAATAAATTCTTTGCGACTGGTAAACACAGAATTCTTCTTCTTTTAATATCGATTTTTCTTTACCAAAACACATCATTACTCGATTCACTTTTTTGTTTTCATTCGGTTTTATTAATGCTATTTTATTCAAAAATAAAGATGAGTTTTTTGTGAGTCTTCTAAAAATATCACTCTCGGTAAAGGGAAGGATTAAACTGAATTTTCCTTTTTGTGAAAGGTTGTTTTCTACAAAATTTATTAATTCTTTAAATGAAAGAGAATCTGTATGACGAGCTGTTTTTTTGTTTTTATCCTCATTTTTCAAGTCATTCTCAAAATAGGGTGGATTGGAAATAATTAAGTCCAATTTATTGTCTGGAGCAAACTTTTGCAAAGGTAAATTTACGGCTTTAAGTCTGTGATAATAAGGAGAGTTTTCAAAATTGAATTTAGACTCTTCGAAAGCATTTTTCTCTATTTCAATTCCAATCAACTCAATATTTGGGTTTCTTTGAGCAATCATTAAGGCCAATATTCCGGTTCCAGAACCAATGTCCAATCCAGTTTTTGTGTCTTCAGAAATTTCTGCCCAAGCTCCAAGTAACACCGAATCGGTATTTACTTTCATAGCACTTTTCTCGTTCTGTACAGAGAATTGTTTGAAATGGAATGTGGACATTGTTACTAGTGTTTTTCATTTGTCATTCTGAACTGGATTCAGAATCTTTATTCATTGAAATATTGCCAATTGAATTAATCGTGAAATATTCTTTGAGAGATCCTGAATCAAGTTCAGGAAGACACGTTAAAAAAAGTGTAAAATAATTCCTACAAATCTACCAACCCCTCAGGAATCTCAATATAGATTTTTTGATTCTTTTTATCCAATTCTATCATTAAGTTGAGAGGTACAAGAACTTCTTTTCCATCTATCAAAATCTCAGCTACTGGATTGTTAGGTAAATCATATACTTCAACAATTTTCCCTACTTCTTTGTCTTCTTCATCAAAAGCTGTGAAACCAACTATTTCATGAAAGTAGAATTCGTCTTCACTCAGTTTAGGTAAAAGGTTATCAGGAAGGAATAGTTCACACTTCAAAAGTTTCTTGGCTTGGTCTTGTGTATCAATACCACGAAATTTTATTCGAACAAAGCTATTGAGTTGTGGTTCTACTTTATCTACAAAGTAAGGGACCAGGTTTCCTTTTTCTTCAATGAAAAGAGCATTGAGGTTATCAAATAAATTGGGAACTTCTACATCAAATCGAGCTACAATTTCACCCTTAAATGAAAAAACCTTGGAGATCACTCCAAGGTTAAAATATTCATCAAATTTCATAACAGAAATTTATTCTTCTTCGTCTGATGCAGCAGCTTCTTCAGCTGGCGCTTCTTCTACTGGTGTATTAGCAGCAGCAATTGCAGCAGCTTGTGCTTCTTTCACAGCAACTTCGGCTTTCAATCTGTCAGCCGCTTCTTTGGCAGCTTTAGCAGAAACTCCTTCTGCTTTTGAAGAAATCTTAGCATTTTTTTCTTCCAACCAAGCATTGAATTTTTCGTTTGCTTGCTCTTCAGTCATTGCTCCTTTAGCAACACCTCTCATCAAGTGTTTTTTGTACATCACACCTTTGTAAGAAAGAATGTTCTTAGCAGTATCAGTTGGTTGTGCTCCGTTTGCTAACCATTTCAATGCAGCATCTACATCAAGGTCGATAGTTGCAGGGTTAGTAATTGGGTTGTAAGTTCCGATTTTTTCAAGAAATTTTCCATCTCTTGGCGCTCTGCTGTCAGCAGCTACGATGTGGTAAAAAGGTCTTCCTTTTCTTCCTAGTCTTCTAAGTCTAATTTTTACTGGCATTGTTTGTTAAATTTTAGAGGGTCGAAACCCCTGATTATTAATTGGACTGCAAAAATAGGTGTTTTTTATTAATTGCAAAGGTTTTGGTGGTTTTTTTCGAGTTCAGCAACTAATTAACCACAGGATTCAACCATCTTTTCATTCTATCAACCTCCATTCCTTTTCTTTCTGAAATACTTTTTACTTGGTCCATTTCTATTTTTCCAAGTCCAAAATACTTGGATTGTGGGTGTGCATAATAAAATCCACTAACCGAAGCCGCAGGATACATTGCCATAGATTCCGTTAATTCTACGCCAATTTCTTCTGTGGCATTTAACTTTTTGAATAAAGTCAGTTTTTCTGTGTGGTCTGGGCAAGCTGGGTAACCTGGAGCTGGACGAATTCCTTGGTATTTTTCTTTAATTAATTCTTCGTTATCCAAGCTTTCGTTTGGTGCATATCCCCACAATTCTTCACGCACTTTTTTGTGCATCAATTCGGCAAAGGCCTCTGCCAATCTATCTGCCAAGGCTTTGAGCAAAATGGAATTGTAATCATCTAAATTGTCTTTGTATTCTTGCACGTATTTTTCAATTCCAAGCCCTGCAGTTACGACAAACCCTCCCAGATAGTCTTGCAATCCTGTTTCTGCAGGCGCAATAAAATCTGCTAGAGAGAGATTAGGTAAATCTTTGGCTTTTTGAGTTTGTTGTCTCAGTGAATAAAAAGTATCTGCCACTTCATTTCTAGAATCATCTTTGTAAGCAAACACATTATCTTTTCCATTGGAGTTTGCTGGCCAAATTCCAATTACAGCTTTGGCAGTCAGCCACTTTTCTTTCTCTATTTTGGCAAGCATTTCTTGCGCATCTGCAAATAAGCTAGTTGCTTGCTCTCCAACTACTTCGTCTTCCAAAATTCTTGGAAATCGCCCTGCCAATTGCCAAGTTTGGAAAAAAGGAGTCCAATCGATAAATGGAATCAATTCCGACAATGGAAAGTTGTCAAAAGTCTTGTTTCCTATAAAATTGGGTTTGTAAATGTCTTTAGCTTTCCAGTCAATTTTTAGTTTGTTTTCAAGAGCCATGTCATAAGCAACCAAACGCTTTTCTGTTTTTTTCTTAACGTGATTTTCTCTTACTCTTTCGTATTCTGATTTAATTTCGGTTACAAATTCTTCTGAAGTTTTTCCCAATAATTTCTCCACAACAGTTACCGAACGCGAAGCATCCAATACGTGAATAGTTTGTCCGCTTTTGTAGTTTTCTTCAATTTTCACAGCCGTGTGAACTCGCGAAGTTGTTGCTCCACCAATCAAAAGAGGAATGTTTAATCCTGCTTTTTCCATTTCGGTTGCCACATCGACCATTTCGTCCAAAGAAGGTGTAATGAGACCACTCAATCCAATTACATCTACGTTTTCTTCTATGGCTTTTTTGATAATATCTTGGGTAGGAACCATTACACCCATATCCACAATATCGTAATTATTACAACCCAGCACCACTCCCACAATATTTTTCCCAATGTCGTGAACATCTCCTTTTACGGTAGCCATCAACACTTTTCCATTTGCTTTAACATCTCCATTTTTTGCTGCTTCGATAAATGGATTCAAATAAGCTACGGCTTGTTTCATCACTCGGGCAGATTTTACTACCTGCGGCAAAAACATTTTTCCCGACCCAAATAAATCTCCCACCACATTCATTCCATCCATCAATGGCCCTTCAATTACCTGAATAGGTTCTGGATACAACAAACGACATTCTTCGGTATCTTCTTCTATAAACTCGGTTAACCCCTTTACTAGAGAATGCGTAATTCTCTCTTTTACGTTTTGCTCTCGCCAAGATAAATCCCGTTCTTTTTTCTTTCCGTCACCTTTTACATTGTCGGCATATTCTAAAAGAACTTCCGTTGCCTTGTCGTTTCTGTTGAGCAATACATCTTCTACTTTATCCAATAATTCTTTAGGAATTTCATCATAAATCTCCAACATAGTTGGGTTTACAATTCCCATATCCATTCCGTTCTTAATAGCGTGATACAAAAATGCGGAGTGCATTGCTTCACGGACTGCATTATTCCCTCGAAAAGAAAACGAAACATTACTCACACCACCACTCACTCTGGCTCCAGGTAAGTTTTCTTTAATCCATTTGGTGGCATTAAAAAAATCAACCGCATAATTATTATGCTCGGGAATTCCGGTAGCAACAGGAAAAATATTGGGGTCAAAAATGATGTCTTGAGGTGGAAATTTCACCATGTCAACTAAAATATCGTAAGATCGTTTACAAATTTCTATCCTACGTTTGTAAGTGTCAGCTTGCCCATGTTCATCAAAAGCCATCACTATAGTGGCAGCTCCGTACATTTTTACTTTTTTGGCTTGTTCAATGAAATTAGTTTCGCCTTCCTTCAAGCTTATCGAGTTCACCACACCTTTCCCCTGTATGCATTTAAGTCCAGCTTCAATGATGTCCCATTTACTAGAATCAATCATCACAGGAATACGAGCAATGTCTGGTTCAGAAGCAATTAAATTCAAAAATTTAACCATAGCTTCTTTCCCATCCAACATTCCTTCGTCCATATTCACATCCAGAATTTGCGCTCCACCTTCAACTTGGTCACGAGCAACATCCAACGCTTCATCAAATCGCTCTTCCTTTATCAATCGCAAAAACTTACGCGACCCCGTCACATTTGTTCTTTCCCCAATGTTTACAAAGTTTGTTTCTGGTGTAACGATTAACGGTTCAAGTCCGCTTAGTTTTAAGGTATAGTTTTTCATTTTTTTCTTAGTCATAAGTCCTTTATAATTAGTCCTTAGTTTTTGAAGTATCTTTTAAAATCTATTCTCTATGTTCTATTTTCTTTTCTCTATAAAAAGAGCATTCAAAAGTCTAATATCTATTATCTGACATCTGAAAATCTAAATTACATCACCACACTCCAATTATCCGTCCCAGGAGTATTCATCCAATCTTTGTATTTTTCGTCTCCTCCTCTTGCGCTCCAATCCGAGTCGATAGCGAGTTTTGCGGAAATTCCACCTCTTGGGTTACAAATCATTTCTATTCTCATTCTGTCTGGCTCGTATACTTCCATCATGTGATCGTAAAAAATATTGATTAATCGCTCGTAAGAAACAACTATATCACGCAAATGAAAAGCATAATGTTTCAATGATTTTAGCTCAATGATTTTGTTCTTTGGATACATCGTTAAAAAAACCGTAGCAAAATCGGGCTGTTCTTTCACTCCCAAAAAGGTAAATTCAGGTATTTTAATTTTAATCTCGTAAGCCTCTTTCGAAGGATTTGGAATCGCTTCTAGAATTGTTTTGTCTATCTCTTTGTATAGTTTTGGTGTTGCCATTTTTTTGTTTTTTTATGTCATTCCTGCGAAGGCAGGAACCTAAAGGAAAGAATCAGCCTGATGAATAAGATTCCTGCCTTTGCAGGAATTACAATCTTGTTAGTTTAGTGTTTCTTGTTTGTAATATTGTTATTTATTTTTTTGCTTCAAGTGGAGAACATGCTTTTGGTTTGCCACTCTTTTATTTAACTGTGTTGTTGTTTCTCAAAAAAATTAGTCGTCCTTTAAGGACCTAGGTTCGTAATCTTTTGCCAAATCGGCAATTGCTTTTATGTGTGCTGGTGAAGTTCCACAGCATCCGCCTACAATATTGAGTAAACCTTCTTCAAGGAATACTTTTATTTGCTCGGCCATCATTTCTGGGGTTTCGTCATATTCGCCAAATTCGTTGGGCAATCCAGCATTGGGATGTGCACTAACAAGAAAGGGCGATTTTTTTGCCATAACTTGCAAATAAGGACGTAGATCTTTGGCTCCCAAAGCACAATTTAGCCCAATACTAGTGATGGGTGCGTGTTCGGTTGATATCAAAAATGCCTCCGTAGTTTGTCCCGAAAGTGTTCGTCCACTTTGGTCGGTAATTGTTCCCGAAACCATGATTGGGAGTTCAATTCCTTTTTCTTCAAATACTTGCTCTATGGCAAATAAGGCAGCTTTTGCGTTGAGCGTGTCAATGATTGTTTCTACCAAAAGCATATCCACTCCACCTTCAATTAAAGCTGTGGCTTGAAGTTTAAAAGCCTCTACCAATTCATCAAAAGAAATTGCCCTAAATCCCGGATCATTTATTACTGGCGAAATGGAAGCAGTTTTGTTTGTTGGACCAATTGAACCAGCAACAAATCTTGGTTTGCTGGGTTCTTTGGCAGTATATTCATCTGCCACTTCTCTGGCAATTTTTGCTGAATGAAAGTTGATTTCGTATACTTTGTCTTGAGTTCCGTAATCTTCTTGGGCGATTGTTGTTCCGCTAAAGGTGTTGGTTTCTATAATGTCTGCTCCTGCTTCAAAATACTTGCCATGAATGGCTTTTATAATATCTGGTCTGGTAAGTGACAATAAATCGTTATTCCCTTTTAATGGAAAATCATGACCTTCAAACCATCCTTTTCTGAAATCGTCTTCGCCTAGCTTGTATTGCTGAATCATAGTTCCCATGGCTCCATCTAAGACTAGGATTCTCTTTTTTAATTCTTCTTTTATATTATTCACTTTTCTTCTTTTTATATCTCAATTTTTCAGAAGTTTTTTCCATAAAAAAACCTCTCTGCAAGTTGCAAAGAGGTTTTTTAATTTCCTTTTGTGCAACTTATATTTCCCATTTGAATGAAATCAAAACGAGAAGGATTTAGCACCTTTTTCCGAAATATCGGAACGGTTGCTAAGGTTTCGCAGGGCCTTTTCCCTCCACCTTTCTTTATAAGTTTGTCTCCTTTAAAGAGAGACTATATAATATTTCTAAAGTATTCTAATACATTGGGCATTTCAAAACTAGACCCAGAAAGTATTTGACTTGTTTCGTTGTTTTCTGCAGAGCTAATATCTCCGTTCGCAACACTTATTTTTTCAGTTTTTAATTCCTTAACCGAGTACTTACTGTCTGCCATTTTTTCTACCATCGAAACAATGTCATTTATCTCGGTGGTTTTGTTGTCGTAGCTCAGTGTTGCTGTATTGTTTTCAAAATCAACTGTACATTCTTTAACACCCGCAGTTCGTGCTATTTTATCTTCAATTCTCTTGGCACACATTTCTTCACAAGTCATTCCTTCTATCGCAAAAGAAGATTGGGCATTAGCCAATATTTCTTGCTCTGTATTTTCAGAACTACAAGCGAATAAAAGTAGGCTTGCTGTTAGTATGATCAGTATGTTTTTCATCGGTAGTTAGATTACAGAGTAAAAATACAATTTTTTGTTCAATAATCAAGATTGAAAGGAAAGATTTTTAACGACTACTTATTTTACTTTCAAAAAGTTTTGAAACTATAAAAAATTAAATTACCTTAGTGTAAAACAAGTTAAGGTGGATTTACAAGAAGCAAAATATAAATTTATTCAAGAATGGGGAGTTCTTGGAAGTTCGTGGGGAATCAACCGGGCAATGGCGCAGATTCACGCATTGTTAATGCTTGCTCCCGAGAGCAAAACGACTGATGAGGTGATGGAAGAATTGAAAATCTCGAGAGGAAACGCTAACATGAACATGCGAGCTCTGATTGATTGGGGGTTGGTTTTTAAGGAATACAAGCCTGGCGAACGAAAGGAATATTTTTATGCCGAAAAAGATTTGTGGAATGTGATGAAGCAAATTGCCAAAGAAAGAAGAAAACGAGAAATTGTTCCAATTAGAGATGTGCTGGCAGAAGTATCTGAGGCAGAATTGGGCAATACGGCAGAAGGAAAAGAATTCAAAAAAGTGACCAAAGACATTGATGCAATCATCAGTAAGTTTGACGGATTTATAGACATTGCTGCAAAATCGGATCAAAACTGGTTTCTTAAAGTATTGAGTAAACTGATTAAATAATCTCCAACGAGATGATAGAAATCCAAAAACCCATTGTTCTATTTGATGGAGAATGTAAGTTCTGCAATTTTTGGATTACTCTGATTCAACGACAAAAGGCCCAACATAAATTTCGATATTTTCCATTGCAATCTCCTCAAGGAAAGGAATTTAAAAAGAAATACGAGGTAAGTGAATCAACAGATTCTATAATTGTGATTGCAGATCAAAAAGCATTTGACAAATCAAGTGCAGCTTTCAAAATAGCTCGAAATTTAGGTGGTTTTTGGAATTTAACTCTTGTTTTTTGGATAATACCCAAACCAACAAGAGATTGGATGTACGATATTATCGCAAACAATCGCCATAGATTTTTTAAAAACAGAGAGTCTTGTGAGATTCATAATTAGGCTTGTATTTTTTTGATTTATAATCAAAGAAAAACCTACTTTTGCCTCATGGATTTTGAATTTGAAAAAAAGTGGCGTGATTTACTTCAGGATGTTTCCAAAAACATGGATGAGCCTCTGGATATGCAATCTCTTATTTTTATGATTGGAGTTCAAGAATTAAATCAAGGATTTGTGAAACTTTCCAAAGACCAAAAATTGGATGTGATGCACATTGCAATTTGCACCTTGATGGAACCATACGGTTTTTATGAGTACACAGGTCATGATGATGATGGATGGCCTCACTTCAAGTTGGTGAAAGAATTGCCGGTATTAAAACCAGATGAACAAGAAACTTTCATGAAAAAAGCAATTATCGAGTATTTTCAAGAAGAAAAATAAGTTCAAAAAAAAATCCTTCCTGAAGTTTCAGAAAGGATTCTCTTTAAATATTTTATCGGTGAATTAAGGACAAGTTTGACAAACTATCGTTTGTTCGTTCTCTTTTTCTTCTTCAATCTTTATTACACCCGTTGCATCAGGTGAAGTAGAACCAGATTGAGTAACCTCTACATCCAACACAGCAAAACCAGCTTGACCCAATTTGTAATCTTCTGTGTAGTTGAATTTTACTTTTCCGCTGCTGTTTGTTACATCAATACGATCCATGTCTTCATTAAGAGAACCGTTTGCGCAAGTTGAGGTTGGGCAATATACTCTTACCGAAACTCCAGCCACTGGCTCTTGAGCCGAGTTTACAACTATAACTGTTGCGGTAGTGTCCAATTCCTTTCTACAACTGTAAAAAGAAATCGCTACAAGAGTAACCAAAAGGATAGATAATATTTGTTTCATGTTTGGTGTTTTTTACTGCTATTGAAAGAATGTAACTCTAATTTTAGTAGTTTTATACTTTCAAAAATAAGAATAAATATGAGATTTCTTCGAAAAATCGCTTTGTTTTGTGTTGTTGTTACGTTGATCCAGTGTGCTGGTTTACGAAAAACACCAAAAATTGCTCTTGAACCTCTAGTAAAAATAACCACCCCAATGGGCGAAATGTTCGTTGAATTGTCGGATAAAACTCCTTTGCACAAGGCTAATTTTATAAAATTGGTGAATGCTGGATTTTATGATAGTTTACTCTTTCACAGAGTCATCAATAATTTTATGATTCAGGGAGGTGATCCAGATTCTAAATTTGCCAAGAGTGGCACTCAATTAGGAAATGGAGGCCCGGGATATAGAATTCCTGCTGAGTTTGATTCTACTTTGTTCCACAAGAAAGGAGCTTTGGCAACAGCCAGATTAGGAGATGCGCAGAACCCTAAAAAAGAATCGTCTGGTTCGCAGTTTTATTTGGCGCAAGGAAGAGTGTACACGATAGAACAACTAAAAAGAATAGAAGAGAGCAAAAGAAAAACTACTCCATCCATGAACATGGAAGAAATCCCTGATTTCAAGTTTACAGAGGAACAAATAGAAGCCTATACAACGGTTGGCGGAGTGCCATTTTTGGATGCTGGTTACACCGTATTTGGGCAGGTGGTAAAAGGAATAGAAGTGATAGATAAAATTGCAGCTGTGAAAGTGAATAAAGCCAATGGAAACAGGCCTGCGGATGATGTAAGAATGAAGATAGAGATGATTTACTTGAGCAAAGAAGATAAAGCAACGTTACTGAATAAAGAGGAAAAATAGATGAAAGATAGAATAGAACAATTGTTAGCCGAGGTAGAAATATTTAAGGCAGAAAAACTAGAGGAAGTAGAGCAACTGAGAATTAAAATTCTGGGTAAAAAAGGAGAGCTGAACGATTTGTTTGCTTCGTTTAAAGAAGTAGCAAACGAGCAAAAGAAGGAGGTAGGTCAGCTGCTGAATCAATTGAAGATAAAGACCCAAGATAGAATTGTGGAGTTATCCTCAAGTTTTGCTCAAAAGGAAGATACGAGCGATAACTTTTTGGATTTGTCCTTGCCAATTTCTGACGATAATTTGGGGTCACGTCATCCGCTTTCTATTGTCAAAAATGAAATAATCGATATATTTTCGAGAGTAGGATATTCCATTTCGGAAGGACCAGAAATTGAAGACGACTGGCATAATTTTTCTGCGCTTAATTTCCCAAAAGAGCACCCAGCAAGAGACATGCAAGATACCTTTTTTATTGATAAAGAGAATGCTTTGCGAACTCATACCTCAAGTGTGCAAGTGCGTGTGATGGAAAACTCAACACCGCCAATCCGCACAATTTCGCCAGGAAGAGTGTTCAGGAACGAAGCAATTTCAGCTCGTGCTCACTGTATATTTCACCAGGTTGAGGGCTTGTACATTGATAAAAATGTATCGTTTGCAGATTTGAAACAAACGCTACTTTATTTTGCCAAAGAGATGTTTGGTGAGAAAACAGAAATAAGGCTAAGACCTTCTTATTTTCCATTTACCGAGCCAAGTGCTGAGGTAGATGTAAGTTGTAATATTTGTTCGGGAAAAGGGTGTAACGTGTGCAAACATACTGGGTTTTTAGAAATACTAGGATGCGGAATGGTAGATCCAAATGTATTGGAGAATTGCGGAATAGATTCCAAAGTATATTCAGGTTTTGCGTTTGGAATGGGTGTAGAGCGAATTGCAATGCTCAAGTATCAAATCAATGATTTACGAATGTTTTTTGAGAACGATGTGCGATTTTTAGACCAATTCAAATCGACCATTTAACATGATAAAGAATCTTTATTATTTACCCATTTTAATCCTGATTCTATCTTTTTCTTCGTGCTCTATTTATGAAGAAGTGGAAATGCTTGGAGTAGAAGGATATAGCTTTCAAAAAATGGAGGACAATCAATCTCAGGCTTCGATTGTGTTCAAAATAAACAACCCTAATTTTTATTCTATCAAACTAAAAAAATCTTCATTTGAGGTGTTTTTGGATGATAAAAAATTGGGAGATGCTGTAATGGCAGATGAAGTTGTGATTCTTAAAAAAACAGAAGGAGATTACACATTAAATTTACTGCTGAACGACAAAGATTTGCGGAATGCAGCGATGCCTCTTTTGGCAAAAGCATTGTTCAAGAAGAACATAAAACTCATTGTAAAGGGAAAAGCAAAATGTAAGGTTTTTGGTGTTTTAGGAAAGAAAATTGATATTAATGAATCAAAAACGCTTAATTTAAGTGAATTGTTGAATAAAATTGAACTCTAAACTATCGTCATGAAAAATATTTTTGAAAAAGCAGTTACAGATGAGGTAATACAGCGCATCGAAAACTTGACTACAGACACTCAGCCTAATTGGGGAAAGATGAATGTAGGTCAGATGTTAGCTCATTGTAGCGTAACCTATGATTATATTTACGACCCTCAGCATCAGGCCACGAAAGCAAAGGGACTGAAAAAATTTCTTCTTAAAACATTGATAAAAAAAGGAGTTTGTGGAGAGAAACCTTATCCAAAAAATGGAAGAACGGCTCCCCAATTTTTGATAACTGATGAGAAAGACTTTGAGAAAGAAAAATCAAAGTTGATCGGTTACATCAAACAAACACAGGCAGAGGGCGCAGATTCATTTGAAGGAAAAGAATCTCATTCTTTTGGGGTGCTCACAAAGGTGGAGTGGAACAATATGTTCTACAAGCACTTGGATCATCATTTAACACAGTTTGGGGTTTAAATAGATTGGATTAACTAAAAAAGGAGAAGCATTTGCTTCTCCTTTTTTATACTATCAATACTTTATACAAACATTCTTAGGCTCGGTAAAGAATTCCAAAGCTCTAAATCCTCCTTCGCGGCCAAGTCCAGAACTTTTTACACCTCCAAAAGGTGTTCTTAAATCACGAACAAGCCAGCAATTTACCCATACAATACCAGATTCTAATTCTTGTGAAATTCGTTGAGCTCGAGTCAGGTTTTCTGTCCAAACTGTGGCAGCTAAGCCGTATTGTGTAGAGTTCGCATATTCCAATACTTCTTCGTCTGTTTCAAATGGAGTTAAGGTGACTACAGGTCCAAAAATCTCTTCTTGATTTGTTCTGCAATTAAAATCTAAACCTTCAATCACGGTTGGCTCCATGTAGTATCCATTTTCGCTACCTTCTATTGTCAGTTTGTTTCCGCCAAATAGTATTTTTCCACCTTCTTCTTTTGCAAGTTGTACATAGCCCAGTACTTTTTCTAGGTGTTCTTTAGAAACCATCGCTCCCATTTTAGAGGATTTATCGAAGGGATCACCTACTTTGTGAGTTTTAAGTTTTTCGATAAATGCAGTTTTGAATTTTTCATAAATCTGCTTTTCGATAAAAATTCGAGATCCACACAAACAAATTTGCCCTTGATTAGCAAAAGAAGAATGCAAAGTTGTGTTCAACATAGCTTCAAAATCGCAATCAGCAAATATGATGTTGGGGTTTTTACCACCCAATTCTAAGGATGTTTTTTTAAATGTTTCTGCTGCCTTTCGTCCAATAATTTTCCCAGTTGCAGTTCCTCCTGTAAATGAAATTGCCTTCACTTTTGGGTGGGAAACTATTGCATCGCCAGCGTGAGCTCCCAATCCATGTACGATATTCATCACACCTTTTGGTACTCCTGCTTCTATGCACAATTTTGAAAATAAATAGGCTGTCATTGGAGTTACTTCCGAGGGTTTAGCAACCACACAATTCCCTGAGGCCATTGCCGGAGCAATTTTCCAGGTAAAGAGGTACAAAGGTAAATTCCATGGCGAAATACAACCAACAACACCCAGCGGATGATTGAGAGTATAATTTGTAAATCCTTCTTCCATGTGATGAGATTGCGAAGCATTATGCAAAATTGCCGTAGCAAAAAATCGAATGTTTGCACTTGCTCTTGGTATATCTACTCGCATCGCTAGCGAAAGTGGTTTTCCGTTATCCATTGCTTCGGCTCGAGCAAGTTCTTCTAGATTTTCGTCAATCAAATCCGCCAAACGAACCATTATTTTGGAACGTTCGTTTTTTGGCATTTTACTCCAAGCAGGAAAAGCTTCTTGTCCGGCTTTCACGGCTAATTCTACATCATTCGTCTGTGAATTAGGTATTTGACTATACACTTCTCCTTTGGATGGATTGTAATTGTCAATGTAATTTCCTTCAAGTGGAGCAATCAATTCTCCGTTTATGTAGTTTTGGATTTTTAGCATGTTTCAAATATAGTGAGGAGTGATGAATTAGGAGTGATGAGTCTATTTTTTCTTCAAGCTATTCTTAGTTGTGATGATTGCACTTTTTATCATTTTCAAAATAGAATTAGCATCATCCAATAAGGATTCAGTCATTTCTTGTGTTAAATAATCTGTTTCAATTAATAATTCAATCCAATAAATTGATTCATCACATTCCTTTTGGGCAATTGCTAATTTATGAATAAAGTCTTTTTTGCTTTCAGCATTTTGCCCTTCACGAACTAAAGCTCCAACGGCAGTTCCGCTTCTAAGAAGTTGCTTACTCATCACAAATTCCTTTTTTTCCTCAACTAAAAATTTATAAAGATTAATTACTCTAACTACAAATGCGTAACTCTGTGTTTTGATAGCTCCTTTACTCATAACTCAACACTAATAATTCATTACTTTCTTTTATAAACCGGAACTGCCGAACAAGCCTCACCATACATCAAACTCTTCACAACTGGTTTAAGTAAATTTACGGCTTTGGTGTAGGCAGATTGGGAGATTAGAATTTCTCCACATCCCTTTATAATTACTCGTTGATCAGCAAATTCGGCTGGGTTTAAGTTTTTTTCTAATGAATTTGTAAAAATCACTGTTTCCAATGTCTCTAAATCTCCGCTTACAACTTCTTTGGCAAAAGGAGCAAGTGCATTGGTCAAAACCATAAACGCCCAAGGCGGAATTATTGCATCTGCTGAGTTTACAAGAGCCACATATTTGTCTTGATAAATCGACCAATCATTTTCTTTTACAAATTGTCTGAAGTCTTTTTCTTTCAGCACAAATTCTTGCCACAAGTTTTGTTTGATGTCATAAACTACTCGTTCGCCTTTTGGATAATAATCGGCTAAATCTAAATTGACTAACCCACTATTGGCTACTTTATTTATGATTTCTTTTTCCATTTAATTGGATGAGTTTATTCTGTTGAAAGTAAAATTTGAAATATTCTCTGTGAGATTCGGCCTCGGAGGCCTGAATGACAACTAAAAAGGGGTTAAAGTGTTTTCAAAAAACCAACTTCTTCGGTTGTTAAGTGTCTCCATTGTCCTCTTGGCAATCCTTTTTTATCCAGGGTTGCAAATCGAATTCTATCTAGTTTTTTTACTTTGTAATCAAAGTGTTCAAAAATCCTCCTCACAATTCTGTTTCGTCCAGAATGCAAGGTAATAACCGCTCCACTTTTGTTGGTTCCATTATCAGCGTATTCAATATCGTCTACTTTTGCAAATCCATCTTCCAATTCTACTCCTTCAAGCATCATTTTCATATGACCACTTTGTATAGTTTGATCTACTTCTATCTGGTAAGTTTTTCCAATTTCGTTACGAGGGTGAGTAAGCTTTTCGGCCAACATTCCATCGTTTGTAAACAAAAGTAATCCGAGTGTATTTCTATCCAATCTTCCTACAGGATAAATTCTTTCAATACAAGCATTGCTCACCAATTCCAGAACCGTTTTACGGTTTTGTGGATCTTTGGATGTGGTGATGAAATCTTTGGGTTTGTTCAAAAGCACATATTGGTATTTTTCAACTCTTATTTTTTCTCCGCCATAATGCACAACGTCTTGTTGAGGATCAATACGAGTACCCAATTGTGTTACAATTTTATTGTTTACTTCAATTACTCCAGTTTCGATCAAAGTATCGGCTTCTCTTCTAGAACAAATTCCTGCTTGAGCCAAAAATCGATTTAACCTTATTTTTCCATCCATGGATCTTTTGGCTGCTGTATTTCCGCTTCTCGTCTTTGATTTTTCTGATGAAAACGGTTTGCTTTCTCCTCTTTTTGCACCAGGTTTTCCTGAACTTTTGTAGTAACTTCCAGAAGTTTTAAATCCGCTCTTCTTCGATCTGTCTTCCGAAACATTTTTGTTTCTTCCTTTGGGATTGTTTGTTGTTCTCTTTTTCATGGTGTAAAGGTAATTCATTTAAGTGAATTATAAATCTATTCGCTACTCACAAAATAATGCAGTCATTAAACACTTGTTACTATTATAAAAGAGCTCACCTAAAGACACTCAGTCACCTTGAACTTGATTCTGGGTTCGTCAATTGAGTGCAATAATGCCAATAAATGGATTGAGTATCGATTAAGGAATGACTATTTTTTTAGGTTTATGGGTTTTTAGAATGATTTTTCAAAACTTGAAACCCCTCTTTTAATCTCAATTATTTGTAACTTCGTGCAACAAAATTAAACCCAAAAATATGAGCCAAGAAGTAAGAAATTTAGAACCAAAACAACTGTGGAATAAGTTTGCAGATTTGAATGCTGTGCCACGTCCTTCCAAAAAAGAAGAGAGAGTGATCCAGTTTATGGTAGATTTTGGTAAGAATTTAGGTTTGGAAGTGGTGATTGACCCTGTTCAGAATGTAATCATAAAAAAGCCTGCAACTGCTGGAATGGAAAACAGAAAAACAATTGTGATGCAATCGCACTTGGACATGGTTCACCAAAAAAACAACGATACAATTTTTGATTTTGATAAAGAAGGAATCAAAATGAAAATAGAAGGAGATTGGGTAAAAGCGGAAGGAACAACACTTGGTGCCGACAACGGATTGGGAGTTGCAACAATTATGGCAATTTTGGAGTCTACAGATATTCCTCACCCAGCTATTGAAGCATTGTTTACGATTGATGAAGAAACTGGAATGACAGGAGCTTTGGGATTACAAGCAGGTTATTTAACGGGAGAAATACTCTTGAATCTTGATACCGAGGATGACGATGAGTTTAGTATTGGATGCGCGGGTGGAGTTGATTTAACTGCAACCAGAACTTATACAAAGGAAGAAGCAAACGGAACGGCATTAAAAATTTCTGTAAAGGGATTGCAGGGAGGTCACTCTGGGATGCAAATTCACGAAGGATTGGGGAATGCGAATAAATTAATGAATAGAATTTTTCTGGCAACGAATGATTACATGAGAATTTCTTCGGTAATGGGAGGTGGTTTGAGAAATGCTATTCCAAGGGAGAGTAATTCGATTGTGGTAACAGAAGACATTGAGCAGTTTAACAAAGCGTTTGAGGTTATCAAAAATGAAATTGTAGAAGAATTCAAAACGATAGAGAAAGACATCGTGATATCTGTGAGTCAGTCAGAAGATGTAAGTGATGTGATGGGAAAAGAAGACCAAATTGCTTTTATTAGAGCGATTTACTCGGCACACAACGGTGTTTTTAGAATGAGCCCAGACATTGAAGATTTGGTGGAAACATCGAACAACGTGGCAAGAGTGGAAGTAAAAGAGGGGGAAATTGAGGTGCTTTGCTTAACTCGTTCGTCAGTAGAATCGGGTAAGTGGAATATGGCGAATAACCTAACTGCAACCTTCGAATTGGCGGGATTCACTGTTTCTACTGGAGGTTCATACCCAGGGTGGAAACCAAACAGAGATTCAGAAATTTTAACGGTGTTGGAGAAAAAGTATGAATTATTATTCAACGAGAAGCCAAAAGTAATGGCTTGTCATGCAGGATTAGAATGTGGTATATTGGGAACGAATTACCCAGAAATGGATATGATTTCGTTTGGTCCAACTATCAAGGGAGCTCACTCACCAGATGAAAGAGCGAGTATAAAATCTGCTCAAAAGTATTGGAAATTTACTCTTGAGGTTTTGAAAGATATTCCTTTGAAAGCATAACCAATAGCAGGAAATTAAAAAAGCCGCTTTGAGAAATCAAAGCGGCTTTTTTGTTGTAAAAATTTACGGGCATTAGAATTTTAAAAATAGAATAAATAGCCAATATACAAGTAAAGAAAAAGACCTATCACATCATTAGTGGTGGTAATAAATGGTCCAGTTGCCAAAGCAGGGTCAATTTTTCTTTTGTGCAGTAAAAGTGGAATTAAAGTTCCAAAAATACCTGCGAAAATAATCACGGCCATAAGTGATATACTTACTGTTAGCCCTAGAGTTAGATCTTTTTTTACTGCGAATACAAACCCAAGAATGAGGAGAGAACAAACAATACCATTGAGTAGAGCTACTCTAAATTCTTTGAATAACTTCCCTGCCATTCCACTTAAATCTATATTGTTACTAGCGATTCCTTGAACCACAATTGCCGAGGACTGAACCCCTACATTTCCTGCCATTGCTGCAATAAGAGGGATAAACATGGCCATTTGCGGGAAATCGCCTAGTTGTTTCTCAAACAAACCAATAACTTCAGCACCTAAAATACCTCCTACTAACCCAACTATTAACCATGGCAAACGGGCTCTGGTAAGCGCCAAAACGCTATCGCTGGACTCTACATTTTCGGAAATACCACTTGCCATTTGGTAATCTTTGTCCGCCTCTTCTTGAATAAAATCTACCACATCATCAATCGTAATTCTTCCAATCAAAATCCTGTCTGGATTTAAAACAGGTAAGGCAACAAAATCATATTTTTTCATCAAGGAAGCTACTTCCTCTGTGCTTTCATCCGAATTTACGTAACGCACATTTTCTATGTAAATGTCTTTTACTAAAGTTCCTTTTTTTGCAAAGAGTAGGCTTTTCAAGGATAGCATTCCTGTGAGTTTTTTTTCATTATCCACCACATAAACCGTGTAAATGTATTGAACATCTTCTGCCTGAATTCTCATTTCTTCGATGCATTGGTCGGTTGTCCAATTTTCGTTTACACAAATAAGTTCGGTTCCCATTATGGCACCAGCTGTATCTTCTTCGTATTGCATCAAAGATGCGATGTCAATAGCTTGTTGTGGATCCCCTATTTGCTGAATAACGGCTTCCTGCATTTCTTCCGACATTTCTGCCATAATATCGGCAGCATCATCAGAATCCATGTTGTCCATTTGCTCAGCGATTTCCTTGGCAGACAAAGCCTCCAGAAATTCTAACCGAACATCTTCATCCAATTCAACCAATACATCTGAAGCTACCTCATCTTCCAATAAACGGAAAATATATTTTGCTTCATCCATTGGGATTACATCAAGAATCTCTGCAATATCAGCTTCGTGCAATTCTGTCAGCGCCTGAACAATAGCATCTTTGTTATCAATTGCTACAAGCTCCTGAATCTTCTCAATAAATTCTTTGGTTATTTTGAATTGCAAGTCCATCTGAGGGGTTTTAAGGAAAACAAATATAGGCTTTTTCAGCGTGAATTACTAATCTCAATTCCCCAGATTTTGCGCTTTTTTGCGAAGTGTTTTATTGCTCTCTTGCCATCAGGTTTTTGGCAAATAATTGTATTGGAGTCAAGTTGAATCCTTCAATACTTTCCAAACTTTCGTTTGAGATTTGAAAGTACTCTTCAATCATTTTTTCTGTTTGCTCTTTCACAGCTAGGTTTGCAAATAATGCGGTTAATTTTTCAACTCTTGCATCATTGTTGGAGTTAATAAGCATCTCAATCTCTCTTTTTTGTTCTGCATTTGCCGAATTTAATGCTATTAAATAAGGAATAGCTTTCTTTTTGTTCAGTAGGTCTCCACCTACAACTTTTCCCATTTTTGCACTTTTTGGATATAAATCCAAGTAATCATCTTGCAATTGAAAAGCTAGCCCAAGATTGATACCAAATTCGTAGATTTTTTCTTGAACAATTGCATCTGCTTTTCCCAAAATTGCTCCTGCTTCAAAACAAAATCCAATAAGGACCGATGTTTTGTTTTTTATCATTTGAAGATATTCCGGAATAGAAACTTCAGATCTTTCTTCAAAATCCATATCGTCTTGCTGACCTTCGCACAACCAAAGAGCCATTTTGTTAAAAGCTTTGTAAATTGCTGGCTGAAATTCTAACGGGACTTGTTCAAGAAGTTGATAAGCTTGAATCATCATTGCATCTCCTGAAAGAATAGCATTGTTTGTGTTCCACTTTTCGTGAACGGTTGGTTTTCCTCTTCGCAGCGAAGAGTTATCCATGATGTCATCGTGCATCAAAGTAAAGTTATGAAAGACTTCAACAGCCAATGCAAGCGGCATGGCGGCCTTTTTATCTCCACCAAAAAGTTCTACCGCATCCAATAAAATGATAGGACGAATTCGTTTTCCTCCAATATTGAGTAAATAAGAAATTGGTTCGTACAATCCGTGGTGTTCAAACTGCTTTAAATAGGCGTTTAATTCTTGTTCGATGTGTTCTTTTCCTTTCATTTAAATTTCCTCTTCTTCTTTTATTAATGCCATCAAAAAATCACCGTAACCACTTTTTAGTAAGGGAGTTGCAATTGTTCTCAGTTGTTCTTTGTCTATAAATCCTCTTGCGTAGGCAACAGCCTCAATACATCCAATTTTGAGCCCTTGTCTTTCTTCCACTACTTGCACAAATTGACTTGCTTGAATTAAAGAATGAAAAGTTCCTGTATCTAGCCAAGCTGTACCTCTATCCAGAATGGAAACACTTAGTTTTCCTTGCTTAAGGTATTCGTTATTCACATCCGTAATTTCGTATTCTCCCCTTGCCGATGGCTTTATGTTTTTAGCAATTTCCACTACCGAATTGTCGTAAAAATACAATCCTGGAACAGCATAATTAGATTTTGGTTTTGTAGGTTTTTCTTCAATAGAAATAGCATTCATTTCTGTGTCAAACTCAACTACTCCGTATCTTTCAGGATCCGAAACGTGGTAGGCAAAAACTACTCCACCATCAGGATTTACTTGCTCTTGAAGGTTTTTGGATAAATCTCCACCGTAAAATATATTATCTCCCAAAATAAGGGCAACACTATCGTTCCCAATAAATTCTTCTCCTAGTACAAAGGCTTGAGCTAATCCATTTGGTACTTCTTGAACTTTGTAGGAAAAAGAACATCCAATTTGACTTCCGTCACCTAGTAATTTCTCGAAATTTGGTAGGTCTTGTGGGGTAGAAATGATTAATATTTCTCTTATCCCTGAACTCATAAGAGTAGCCAATGGATAGTAAATCATAGGCTTGTTGTAAACTGGCATTAATTGCTTGCTTACTGCTAATGTGAGTGGGTGTAGCCTAGTTCCCGAACCTCCTGCTAATATTATTCCTTTCATATTAAATGAGTCGTATTTGAAATGCTAAAATAAGCTTTCTTTCAAGGATGTACAAACTAATTCAGTAAATGCCGAGTGCTTACGATGTTACTATTTCGTTTGAACAAGATCACGAAATGCAACCTCAAAATTTTTTCTATTTATTTTGATATCTAATTGAAACATGTCATAACACTGATTAGCAATAAGTTATGATTTGTAAAGTATAGCTAATTTTTTCAAGGTCGTTTTGTTATGTGAATTATCTTAGCTAGTTTCAACATTGTTAACACTATCTAACTATTCAATATTGACTTCTTTTTAATAACCTAAAAATCAAAAACAACATGAAAAAGAAATTATTGCTACTAAGTTTTCTCCTTATGGGGGGAGCTTCAGGTTGGGCGCAACAAACTCAAGAAGCTATGGAGGTAAGTTATAAATTGACCACCACCACTAGTTACAACGTAAGTGAAGAAGTATTGTCTCTCTACAATAAAATTCGCTTTATGCCCTCTATAACCGAAGACGAATTTTCTGAAATTATTTACTCGGACGGTTCGGTCGAAAAGACAATTCTTCATTCATTTCCTATTGGGTTACCAGAAGAATGGTTGGTTAAACCTACTAAAACTGAAATCACAAAGGACAGTGCTTTTGTGTATGTGGGAGATGTTATTTTTTCTAGGTTTGCTTTGCAATCTCAAGAATTAGTCTCTGCTCAAGAAGCTGGACCTTATTACCTAGCTACTCCGCTTTGGAAACTTCCTATCTCTGACGAAGAAGTAATTGCCCTAGAAGGAGAAGGAGCACAGATAAAATCCAATACGGAATTAAGCTTAGAATATAAGATTGACGAAACTACTTACTATTATAATGCAGAGCTCATGATAGAAGAAGTGACTGTAAATGAAGGTTTGCAAGACATAGAAAAATCAACTATTGCTTATCAAAGAGATTCTTTAGGGCATTTGTTAATGGATTACGAAGTGCACAGGAGTTTATCTTATGACTCTAGTATTAACGATTACGTGGAAACCGTGAACTCCGTTAATTATGAAAATATTGTGCGAACTTTTATTGACCCAGCTTTAGAACCAGAAGTTGAATATCCTGGAGAGGAAATAAACTCCTGTATATCTGCCAGTCAATTGGGTGGTTCGCAAGAAATCCAAGTTAATTTTGAATCTTCTTGTCCTCAAGGAGATTACTTGGTTCGAGTGCGAGATTTACAAGGAAATATTCTGATGGAAAACATCATGATCTCAGTTAACAATCCCATCTTTTTTGCAGAGAATTTGCAATTTGGCATTCATGTAATTGAAGTGATAAACAATACTGTTCCGGCTTGCACCTTTATGTATATCCCCTAAATCTCAATTTTATTCACGAAATTAAAACTAACACACTATGAAAACGATAAACTATATAACAACCTTATTGTTCTTGCTGCTTGCAAGTACCCTTTCAGCTCAAGTAGATCCTGAAGTTAAAACCCTAAATAAACCCCTACAACCTCACCCTATTAATAACACTTTTACTCCAAAATTAGATTCTATTGAACGCGACTGGACCAATGGATTAAGAGATGATACAGCTCTTTATTACAACGTACGGTCATGTGCTTAAATTTGTCACATAAACACTTGGTGCTGGATCTTCCAGAACGATAGGCGAATTCTTTAAAATATTAAGAACAATCTATTTCGCTTTGTCTACATCGCTTCCGTATCGAATTGCGAATGGAATATCGGCCCTCACGTTTCCTTCTTTGCTGTAGTTTTTAATGTTTCCTCCTAATAATGGTCCGTTGGGAATAAAAACTGTTTTGTTTTGAAAAGTTTTGATTACTGTAACGAAAACAGAAAGTTCCTTTACAAATCCTAATTCACCTTGCACCTCAATCAAATCTCCAACTTTGAAAGGTCGGAAAATCAATAACAAAACACCCGATGCAAAATTCCCAAGTGTTCCTTGAAGTCCCATTCCTATTGCCAAACCTAAAGCTCCAAGCAAAGCGATGAATGATGTAGTTGCAATTCCTACTTGGCTCGCCACCGCAATGAACAACATTGCCTTGAGTAAAAAAGTAAGGAGTGTGATTAAAAATGGCTGCAAAGTAGTATCGATACTTCTCTTATCAAAAAGTCTTCCTACAGCTTTCATTGCCATACGAATTACCCACAAACCTATTACCAAAGTTAGGATTGCTCCTATTACTTTTGGTCCGTATTCGTAAGCGAAATCTGTAAGTTGAGATAAGAAATTTGCACTTGTCGTAGCCGCAGTTTCGGCCATCTCTGAAACTGCTCCTGCAGTCTCTTGCGTGATTGATGTCATAGTTATTGATTTTAAGTTAGAATTTTTAAATATCAAAAAATCTTGATTGGTTCTGTCAGATTTAACAAAACCTTTAGAGAAATTATTGAAAAGAAGTTGACGGAATAGAATTGAGACCTGCTGATAAATTTGTACATTTAAAACTTGTAAAAAAGAAGGAACAATGGCAAAAGAAGCAGTGAAAGAAACTCCGTTGATGAAGCAATACAATGCGATAAAAGCAAAGCATCCCGATGCTGTTCTATTGTTTCGTGTTGGGGATTTTTACGAAACCTTTAAAGATGATGCCAAGATTGCTGCTCAAGTTCTAGGAATTGTTCTTACCAAAAGAAAAAATGGAAAAGCTGCCCACATTGAATTGGCAGGATTTCCTCACCATTCGCTGAACACTTATTTGCCAAAGCTAGTAAGAGCAGGTTACAGAGTAGCTATTTGCGATCAGTTGGAAGATCCTAAAATGACCAAAACCATCGTAAAAAGAGGAGTGACAGAATTGGTTACGCCTGGAGTTACTTTCAATGACAATGTGTTGGAACAAAAGAAAAATAATTTCTTGGCTGCCGTTCATTTTTCAAAACATGTAATTGGAGTTTCTTTCCTAGATATTTCCACAGGTGAGTTCCTTGTTGCTGAAGGTTCGGCCGAATACATCGACAAGCTGATTCAGAGTTTGAAGCCAACCGAAGTTCTTTTCCAAAAAGGGAATCAAAAGAAGTTCAACGAACTGTTTGGAAATAAATTCTACTTTTTTCAATTGGAAGATTGGGTGTTTACAAACGATTTTGCAAACGATTTACTTACCAAGCAATTCAACACAAAAACTCTAAAAGGATTTGGTGTAGAAGATTTGAAAGTTGCGACAATTGCTGCGGGTGCTGCGTTGCACTATTTATCAGAAACTCACCACAAGGAGTCGAAACACATCTCTACTCTTTCGAGAATAGAAGAAGATCATTACGTTTGGTTGGATAGATTTACAATAAGAAATTTGGAGCTTATTTCATCCAATAATCAAGATGCTACAACGCTTATTGATGTATTGGACAAAACTGTTTCGCCAATGGGAGCAAGACTTCTGAAAAGATGGATGCTTCTTCCTCTCAAAAACACGAAAGCTATTGCCAAAAGGCATGATGTAGTGGAAGGCTTGGTGAATAACAAGGAACTACTGGAGGAACTAACTTCCAACGTGAGTCAAATTAGTGATTTGGAGAGGTTGGTTTCTAAAGTTTCTATTGGGAAAATTTCGCCCAGAGAAGTGAACCAGCTCAAAAACTCATTGGATGCACTTGTTCCTGTAAAAGAGCTAAGCGAAACCTCTGAAATCGCTGCTCTAAAATTAATTAGCGAGCAGATAAATCCTTGTGATTCATTGAGACAAAAGATTGAAAAAGAACTCTGTGATGATGCGCCTGTGTTATTGAACAAAGGAAACGTGATAAAGGAAGGTGTGAACCAAGAATTGGATGAATTGAGGAAAATTGCCTTTTCTGGAAAGGATTACTTGCTCAATTTGCAACAAAGAGAAAGTGAAAGAACGGGAATTACTTCTCTAAAAATAGCCTTCAACAATGTGTATGGGTATTACATTGAAGTACGAAATACCCACAAAGACAAAGTACCCGAAGAATGGATAAGAAAGCAAACCTTGGTGAATGCCGAACGATACATCACAGAGGAATTAAAAGAATATGAAACTAAAATATTGGGTGCAGAAGAAAAAATTCTTGCCCTGGAATCTTCGATTTTCGAAAACTTAGTGCTCGAACTTTCTGATTTTACTGTTCCCATTCAGCACAATGCCAATTTGGTGGCTCAAATAGATTGTTTGTCTTCTTTTGCGATGCAGGCAATCCACAACAATTACTGTAAACCAATTGTAGACGACAGCAACAAATTGACAATTAAAAATGGGCGTCACCCAGTGATTGAAACCTGTTTGGCTGTGGGCGAAGAATACATACCAAACGATGTTTTTTTGGATGATGTTTCTCAACAAATAATCATGATTACCGGACCTAACATGTCGGGTAAATCTGCAATACTAAGACAAACTGCATTGATTGTTTTGATGGCTCAAATGGGAAGTTTTGTTCCTGCCGAGTCCGTAGAAATGGGCTTTGTAGACAAGATATTTACACGAGTTGGAGCATCGGATAATATTTCATCTGGCGAATCTACTTTTATGGTAGAAATGAATGAAACGGCAAGTATTTTGAATAACATTTCGGAACGAAGCTTGATTCTCTTGGATGAAATTGGAAGAGGAACTAGTACCTACGATGGAATTTCGATAGCTTGGAGTATCACGGAATACATTCATGAATATCCTCAGAAAAAAGCAAAAACATTATTTGCAACTCACTATCACGAGTTGAACGAAATGCACAAGCAATTCCAAAGAATAAAGAACTATAATGTTTCGGTGAAAGAGATTAACAAAAAAATTCTTTTTATGAGAAAACTTGTGGAAGGAGGAAGTAATCACAGTTTTGGAATTCATGTAGCAAAAATGGCGGGAATGCCAGGTTTTGTGATAAGAAAAGCCGAAGAAATGCTTGAAAAGCTAGAAGCAAGAAGTGGCGACAGCAAACACGATACTTCCGATAAGCTTAAAGATATTGGCAAAAAAGACGAAGAAATGCAATTGAGTTTTTTCAATCTGGATGATCCAATTTTGGAAGACATCAGAGATGACATTGCCAATGTGGATATCAATACGCTTACACCCGTTGAGGCGCTCATGAAATTGAATGAGATTAAAAAGAAATTGGGGTAATATGCTGCCCTATTTAAATCAAAAATAATTGATCATTCAAGCTTAGTTCATTTTTTTTTATTACCAAAAAAGGCTAGAATTTTCAAAGGTTTTCTGAGAATCGGAACTTAACAGGCTTTTCCACCAAAGACTTGAGCCTGTCCTGAGCTGTTTTCAACATTATACCGCACGGATGAAAATCCACGTACCTTTTCAAAAATAATTTATCGAACATACTCCGACATTTTGACATTTACGTGAAGAAAAAATTAGCCAAAAAAAAGGGTAGCTAGAAAAACTCTAGCTACCCTTTTCAGGTTTGATAAAAGTTGGTTTTACTTAGTCCAACCTGCAGTCCAGTCGTTGCTTGATTCCACAGCACCTACAAAAGTTCCAGCAGTAAACCAAGAACCTAATGTTGTTGGGTCTAAGGCATTAGTTGAAGAAGTTCCGATGAATCCGCTTAATGAAACAGTAGAAATTGAATTTGTAGCTTCGTTTGTTGGTTCAAAATCTGCACAATCTCTCCAGTTTGTTCCGTTTGTGAATACATTTGAGTTTTTCAAAACTAACTCTCCACCAGTCATATTTGTAGTGGTTTGAGCATCAGAAACTCGTACTCCCGAACTTGGAAACCCTGTTACAATTGCGTTGTAAATTTTTCCTTTTGTTCCTTCTCTCAATCTCATTCCTGTGTTTGAAGCATCTCCATCATCTACACCCACCAATGTAATATTAGCAATTGTAGGGTTTGAGTAAGGCATCAAAGTGTTATCAGAACCATTATTATCAGCTTCAATTCCTCTGTCTCCACCTCCAGCTTCTTGGTTTACAACCCAAAACTGTCCGTTTCCTCTCCATCCGTAAGTCCAGTCGAAAGAATCATCTTCGTTTCCTGTAGATACAGCATATTTTACAGAAACTGTTCCTCCAAAAAACTCAATTCCATCATCAGCACCTCTGTACGCTTGGATGTACTCTACAGTCGTTCCACTTCCTACTCCATTGAAAGAAAACCCGTTCAATTCATTGTCTGTTCCCAAAAGTTTTCCTGCGTATTCTACTCTCACATACTTAATTGTTCCTGAGTTATCGTTGTCCTGAGTTCCTCCATATTTTCCGGTTCCTCCTTCACCTTCTGCTTCAGATCCATTATTAATTTGGGCTTTTCCGTTTATGATAATTCCACCCCAATCTCCAGCAGATGGAGTTCCTGTAACAGTCTTAATTGTTGTCATCACGATTGGAGCCGAAGCTGTTCCTACAGCATTGATTTTTGCTCCTCTTTGGATAGCCAAGAATGGAGTTGTAGCGTCATCAGCAGCATAAATTTCTGTTCCTGCTTGAATTGTTAAGGTATTTCCAGATTTTACGAATATCCCTCCACTTAACAACCATTTCTTATCGCTGGAAAAAGTGTAGTTTTCATCAATAGTTCCTGTCACTCTTTGGTACGTTACGCCTGAAATTGTTGTAGAAGCTACTTTAAAAGCAGACACTATACAAGTACCGTCATCTTTCACTGCATCAACATCATAGTTTTTTGCGTTTGGATCTGTGCACCCTTCAGGTTTTTTACAGCTAGTTGCAGTTACCATTCCTGCAGCCAAAATCATCATTCCGAAAGTTTTGAAATTTGTTTTCATTTGTTTTTTCTTGTTTTGTTTATATGATACAAATAACTTCTTTTAATCTTACCTGAATTTTTCTGTTGTGTTAAGTAATTTTTAAGAATCCTAAAAATTCTCATAATAATAACTTAACCTAAATACTTTTGTTGAAAAAAGCACCTTAACAAAAAGTTTAAGGTGCTTTCCAGTTTTAATACTGTTTATGCTTAAAATTTATACCCAACAGATAGAGAAGTAAATACACCTCTTCTTGTGGAGTTAATCAAGATTGGATCGTTTGGAGTTTCTTGCTCAAATCGGATATCTTGGTTGAGTAAGTTCTTCACTTTTACTCCAAAACTAAAATGCTTTAGTTCAATTCCAGCAACCAAATTTAATGAGTTCACTGGCAATTCATACACATCTCCAAGTCCATAAATTCCTACGTTGTAGATTCTTCTTCCGAATACATTGTAAGATAAACTAGCATTTACTTTTAAGTCTTTTTTCAATGTTCTTGAATACGCTAAATCTACATTAATCAAATAAGGAGAAGCTCCCTGAAGTGCTCTTTCGCTGTTGGTTTGCGCCAAATTTGCTTCTGGATCAAATGTTACTTTCGAGTACAAATAAGTTGCGTTTACCCCTAAAGAAACAAACTTCAAAAATGATGTATCTGATTTTGCTAAGAAAGATAATGATTTGGTATACTCAAATTCTAATCCTGCCACAGTCGCATTGCCTGCATTACGGAAAGATTGAAGTTGGTTCGTTGCAACCTCCATCGTTTTTTCAATAGGATTTATTAATTGTTTGTAAAAAACACCTACAGCCATAAATTCCCCTAATCTAGGGTATCTTTCGTACCTCAAATCAAAATTATAGTTCTCACCGTTTACCAATTCAGGGTTACCAACCGTAGTAGCTCCTGCAAACAATTCTGTGTATTGAAATGGTGCAACTTCCTTGAAACCTGGTCTTGAAATTGTTTTACTCGCTGAGAATCTCACGATATTTGTATCATTTGGCTGGTACTTCAAAATCAAACTTGGCAACACATCTGCCGATACAATTCTATTTATTCTTTTAAAATCTGGTTGTGTTTGGTCTAGGTAAGATATTTTTTGATCACTTAATTCTAATCGAGCTCCTGCAATCAATTCAAATTTTGGTGTAATGTTGTAATCAACAAATCCATATACAGCATTTATATTTTGAGTTGCCAGATATGCGCTCGCTGGATTCAAAGCTTCCTGAATACTAAATTCACCAGCCTCGTGTGAGTTTGGATTGATGTATCCATCCGGATTCAAAACATCCAATGAATTTGACGAAAGATTCAAATCATAAACATATTGAGTGAAATCAAAGTCTCTGTTTTTTCTTTTAATCATTCCACCAGCCGTAAATGCTAATTTTGATCCATCTTCCACATTTTCTGTATTGTACTTAAAAATGTATTTAGCTTCTAATTTAGCAGTAAACTGTCTTTCTTTCAGGAAAGAGAAAAATCTGTGGTTTTCAATTCTATCGGTTGCATTGATTGTGTAATCGTCTGTATTTTCCTTATCGTCATAGAAATAAACCAATTGTCTTCTGTCTGGCTCTGTGCTGTTTGCGTTATTCAGTGCGGCAGACCAATTTACTCTCAATTTATTGTCTTTCATCAAAAAGTGTGAACCGCTCAACTGATTGTTCATTAAGTTGTTTTGCTTGAATGTGAATCTTCTCGCATATACATTTCTTGCGTAATCCCAATGCGAACCGTATACCTCTTTCGTTTGATCTTCCGAAGTATTTACATAGAGAAAGTTGTAAGAAATCAAATGATTTTCATTGATATCGAAACCTACACTCGCCATTGCAGAAGAAGATGTACTCGTTGTATAATCCTCAAAATCGTAATCTATTTGAATATCTTCTTGCGTATTTATAACTCGGTATTTACCAAAGGAATATCTGTTGTCATTCGAATGATTTAATGTTACCAAAAATCCAACTTTAGATTTCTTATTTTTCAATTCGTATTGATTACCAGCAAACAAACCAAAACTAGAGTTAGGTAAAGTTGTTTTAAAAACTGGATTCAAATTATTAGCAAATAATTGTGCGTTACCTTCAGTAGATCTGTATGCTTCTTGATTTGCAATATCCTCAGGAATTGATCTCGTTCCATCATCAAAACCCATATAATCCAAACTACCACCGTTATATGTCATTCTTTGTCTGCCAATGGATTGAGAATTGAATCCAGTTCCCAAAGAGATTTTAAATACTTTTTCGGAAGGATAATCTTTCGTAGAAATATCCATTGCTCCACCAGCAAAATCTCCTTCTAAGTTTGGCATGAATGCTTTTTTAATAGACATTGATTTAATGACACTTGTTGGAAACAAATCCAATGGAATCACTTTTTTATCCGGATCTGGCGATGCTATTGGCAATCCATTCAAATAAGCCGAATTATATCTATCACCCATTCCTCTAACATACACATTTCCCGATCCCACAACAGACAAACCAACTACTTTTTTTGCGGCATCATCTGCACTCGAAGCACCCGTTTTTTCCATTTTTTCTGACCCAATCACACTTTCTACTCCCTGAGCTCCTTTTGTTTCATTGATATCCATTGCAATAGAACCACCCACGGCTCTATCAATTACAGTAAATGTTTTGATTGTGGTAGAAGAAGATGTTAATTCAATAGCTAAAGGAACATTTTTGTCTATAACCGAAACACTAATTTCCTGATTATCTAAACCAACAGAAGAAACCACTAGTGTATAAACTCCTTTGGAAACAGGCAAACTAAACTTACCATCAAAATCTGTAGAAGCACCTATACTGGTACCCTTTATAAGTATATTTGCAAACGGAACTGGCTCAATTAAATCGTCTGTTTTACTGGTTACAACTCCATTAATGGAAAATTGTGAGTAACTTAACGATGTGAAAACCAAAAAGGTGATTAATAGTACTTTTTTCATTGCATTATTTATTTAGTGCAAAGAACTTTCTTTCATATTAACTTAATGTTAACTCACCTTTATTTTTATGTAGATTTTTTACGAAAGTTTTTTACTCTGTGTAAAAAAAGCCTTTATTTGCTTCACAATTTTTATAATTCAATATGAAATCAAATAAAATTTTATTAGTTGATGATGACGAAGACATTCTAGATTTACTGGAATACAATTTGGTAAAAGAAGGGTATGAAGTGAAAACTGCTTCAAATGGGAAAAAAGCCATTGAAATTGCTTCAACTTTCTTGCCTGATTTAATCATTCTTGATGTAATGATGCCAGAGATGGATGGAATTGAAACCTGCGGAGAAATCAGAAAAATTCCTTCGATATCAGGCACTGTGATTACCTTTTTAACAGCAAGAGGAGAAGATTACTCTCAAATCGCTGGATTTGATGCAGGAGCTGATGATTATATTACAAAACCAATAAAGCCTAAAGTTCTTTTAAGCAAAATAAAAGGATTACTGAGAAGAAATGTTCTAGAATCTGAAAATCAAATTGATAATTCATCTATTCAAATAGACCGAGAAAAATACATAATTATTCAAAAAGGAACAGAGATTTCATTGCCAAAGAAAGAATTTGAATTGTTATCTTTACTCATGTCCAGACCAAACAATGTATTTACTCGCGAGAAAATATTTGCTTCGGTTTGGGGAGATGATATTGTGGTAGGCGACAGAACGATTGACGTTCACATCAGAAAATTACGCGAAAAAATTGGAGACGATTACATCAAAACAGTGAAAGGAGTTGGCTACAAATTTGTGGAAGTGGAAAGTTAAAACCCTAAATTTTTTACAATTTCTATTGTTGATTCATAAATATCTTCTCCTAACATCTTTGCTTTGAGCCAAGCGAAAAAGCTCAATACAAATATATCTTCTTCGTATCTGGGTTTCTTCTCTAGTTTTGATTCTACAAACCGATGTAAATGGCTGTTTTTTGCTTGAAAAGGATTTGAAACTACTTTTTGGATACAAATAAGAAAAAATAAAACCCTTTGATTCTCTGATAAAAATCGTTGATTCTCAAATTCAAAACGACCAATTAATTCTTCGCTAATTTCAATATTACCTAACTCAAAGTGGGCGAGAATTAAAATCAAGTTTTTTCTTAACACCCATTCCAATCCATTTATTTCTGTAAATTGTTTGTCAGACTTTTTGAAGTCATGATAAAGTTTCAAAATACTTGAATATTTTTTTCCATGAAATAAAATCATTGACATCACCCCAAAACCATCCATCCAGTTCTTATTCGATTTAGGTAGTTTAGAAGTTTTGAGTAATTCATTTAAGACCTCAAAAGCTTGCTTATTTTCGCCCAAATAATTAATGTTTAATGATTTTAACACGACTATCTTGAAGTGAAACTCATACGATAGAGCTACTCTTTTTGTTTTGGATAGTTTTAAAATCCGATTCAAATAGTCATTACTTTGTTTGAATTTTTTGGCCCGATAATTAGCCGTTGATAATAAATAAAACAACTTGAACTTAAATGTCCATTGCCCAGAATTTTTTGGCTGTTTGACCTTAACAATTCGCTCTATTCTTTTCTCAAAATTATTAAGGTCAGCCACAAATGTTCTGGAAACAGTAGATGCCGCAAAAGTAAGTTGAGCTAGCTGATACAATACTCGGTAATTCAAATCTCGATCAATGGAGATGTTTTGAGAAGAAAACAATTCTTCGATTTTAAGAAGTACTTCTGCTGAGTTGCTTTTTTTAAAGTAGGTGTTCATTTCCTGTTTTACCCTGGCATATATTATCGCAATACTTTTTTGCTTTGATTCAATTTTTTTTAAAGATTTGTGCTTCAGCATTAACTTTTCAAGATCTAAATCAGAATTAAGATGTGCGAATTGAATTAACTCAAAGATTATTTTTTCTGTTAACTCTATAAAATCATTTTGCTCTGACTTGTTCAATGCCTTATTGAGGCATTCAAAACCCAGCTTATACTTTTTGTTTAGCACTAGTTTTTTTCCAGCCTCAAAATGCAATTGAATGTCTTTTTGTGCCGCATCTATTTCCTTATCTCTGTAATTGGCATAATACTCCAATAACAAATGAGAGAGCCTTTTTCTTAGGGCATAAAATGCCATGTTGGGATAAGTACCATATAGCTCTTCACAAATTACTTTTGAAGTATAGCCTTTGTAAATTAGAGTTAAAAAAGAATTAAGTTTTGTGTCTTTTTTACTCGTTGAATTTTTGACCAACAGCTTAAAATGATGCTTTTCTTCTTTGTTAAATTCTTGAATTAATTGGAATGGACTGGTCATAAATTTGACTTGCGCGTTACGTTATTATAAATTCAGGCTATATAAGTAACCTAATTTAAAACCAATAGCCCTAGATTTTAAAATGTCGGTAGTGTTTGTATAGCTTTGAAAGCTATCATTTAGGTGGTACTTATTGAATACTCCATGATAGTAATCAAATGAAAAAAACAAAGAATGTGTTGTATTTAATTCATATCTAGCAGAAATTCCTAATAATAGCTCATTGTTAAATGCATTTGTGTACTCAAAAGAACTTTTTTGGTCAACAATTAATTGGATGTTTTCTCTATTTATGGTATGGTTAGAATCTTGGTGATTTAATTCTCCTTTTTCTGTTCCTTCAATATGAAATTCTTTATAACCATTAGCTATCAAACTCCATGAAACACCTAATTTTGGAAGTAAGGTAAGTTTTTCTTTGAATGTGTGGAGTGAATATTGAATGGAAAAATTAGTTCTTATAAAATCAACGTAATAGAATCCATTTAAAGTGGTGTTTAGGACTGTGTTTGTTTTCATAATTTTAAAAAATTAAAATTATGAATTACTGATACATTCACTCCATAAAAATTACTTCTAAAAGAATGATGGTTCACCATAGAATATTCCTTCAGTGATTCAAAGGGTACTTCACTATTTGTATTTAGATCACCAAATCCTGTTAAATAATTAAGCGTGAGCTGTATATCAAATTTTTTATTTAACTTCACTCCGCCACCAATAGCTCCTTCAGAAAAAAACTCTTCTAATCTCAATTTATTATTATTTCTATCTATTGTGTTTTTTGAAACAAATGAATTATTAATGATGTCATATTCATTTAAGTCATAAGTTCCTTTAATAAATGTCCCCACTCCTACTCCAATTTTAATAAGCCCATAAAACCTATCTGGATTTCCAAGTTTTCTAGAAAATGAGGCGGAGAATCTGAGATAATTTAGTTTTGATTTAACTCTATAGTCTGAACCATCACTCATTCTTTGTACCCAAAATAAATCGTTATTTGTAAGTATACTGGGTTTTAGGATTATACTATTTTTACTTGTCCAATGATGCTCAAATGGGATTGAGAAATAAGCTGTATTTCCATTTATAGGAAAGAATTTTTCTGGACTACCAGAACCATAGAGCCTATTATTATTTTTGTAGAGACCAGCCTCAATACCAATACTATTATTACTCTGGGCAAACCCAAAAAAACCAATAAAAAGAAATATTATGTTGATTGATTTTTTCATAGTTCATTTATTTTTCTTTTATGCAAATAATATTATTCCCGGCTGTGCAATAGATATATCCATTTGTGGGATCAATGTCTAAGTATTGGTAGGAACCACCTACACCATCCGCCAACAATTCTCGAGTAAGGATTTGTTTATCAATATTTCCATTTGCATCTAGTTTATACAACCCAGCAGTAGAAGTTAAATATACAGCATTGTTGTATTTTTTCATATTAGGTGCCCAATTATCAAATCCCATAGTGTTACTGTAATTCTTATTTAAAGAACCATCACTTGTATTGATGATGTTGAGGTTGTAGTTATTGCCTAGCGATTGCAATAACTTTCCATTAAGTATAAGCATTATTCCTTTTCCAGTTCTTTTAGAAGCAGAAACTTGAGTTCGCCAATTAATTGTTTTGTTTTGAAGGTTTAAAGATGACGAGCCAATAAAACCTCCGTGTATAAAAACTATATTATTTTCAATTATTGGAGAGGACCCAATTGCACCATAGTTAAAATAACTTCCTAAATCCCAATACATGCTGTCGTTTGTGATGTCAATAGCAAAATATTCTCCTCTTTCATTTGTAATACTAGGTTTATAGCCGATACTTTGCGTAAATATTATCTCATTTCCATTAGGATGCTGATAGTACACCATTCCTTTTGGAGCTTGATTAAAACCATTTCTACCACTTCCATACAATGTGAATTTTTCAATAGAGCTACCGTTTACAGGATTTATCGTGTATAATTTTGTGCTATCTCCCACTATTCCTCCTCCCAAATCGAAAAATGCATAGATATTGTTGTTAGCATAAATAAAATCGTTTAATACTTTTGAACCGCTTCCATTTATACTCCATAGAACATTACCGGTTGTAACATCCATACATTTCAAATCTCCTCCTCCTTCATAATACAGCTTGTTCCCAATCAGCAATTGTTTGCGGTTGCTTCCTTGGTTAGTTTTTACCCACAGGGTATCTCCATTTGTCTTATCCAGAGCCAAAATAGTTTCGCTAGAACCAAAATCAGGAGGATCCAAGAAATAAAGGACATTAGTGGAAGTAACTACAGTAGAGTAACAAGTAAACCCCGTACTGCTTCTTTTGGTCCATACTAACTCAAAGTCCTGGTTGTATTCAGCCTCGGTAGAACCCGAAGTACAATCGGGTTCTATAGTAGGCTCTTTTTTACAGTTCGTAACTAATTGTAAGGCTATCATAGCAATTAAAAGTGCGTTCATAGTTTTCATAATTATTTTTTTACCTCCTAACTAATTTAAAAAAATAAGGCATAGAACCATCTCCATTATAAATTCTCATCATGGCTGCCTTTGTTTCTTCGCAATTTCGCATTTGCATGTGGTTGACTTTTGATTTACCGACAGGGACAATAGTCCCTGTAAGAGGATCATACTTTTCATTCATCTCTCTTTTATGATCATCTAGACACCCAGGAAACGCCCTTTGCGAAGGTTTGAGAACTACACCGTCACTTGGGGTTTCAACAAAACTTGTTGAAACAACAGGGGTACTTGTGTATGTTATTTCTCTTCTTCTCCATCTATTATTTACTTTGTAATGTTGATTATAACTTGAAGGGCATGAACTTCCTGGTCCAACCCTATGTTTTGGAGCTCTAGTCGTTGCTATTACTGGCCAAGTAGTCCAATCATTATTGCCAAATAATGGTTTTCTTCTAATCACAACAGTTTTTTGACAATTATATCCTATTACATTTGTGGTAGTATTACTATCAGCAAAAGTTCCAAGTATAACTTTATATAATAAGTTTACTTTACTTAAATATATAGCTGCATCTGAATTTGAGTTTTTAATTACTGTGTGTTCTCTTATCTTTTTTTGAGCATTTAGTATTGCAGGTTGAAAAAATGGCCTTAATAAAATTGAATGATTTCTGAAAGAATTTATTCTACTATTGTGCCAATTTATATGGCCCTGATGAACGTTCACTCTTGCAACTAATTTTAATCTGAAATCCTCCATATTAGTTGCTAATTTACTGTCATCATTTGCTCCAAAATCTCCATATTCACCTGGGTCTTTAGTTATCATATAATGAGAAATTCGCCAAATAAGGGGATCTTCTTCAACTCCATAAAATAATCCTTTTGGCATGTTTGGATTTGAATAATTCAAAGTGTCATTAACATAAGTTGTCATTTTAGGTCCATATTGCTTTGTAATAGGGTCTCTATTATCTTTTGCCGCTATATTTGCCATCTTTGGAACTAAATCTGTTCCTACAAAATCTATTAAATCTTCTGTTTTTAAACCAATACTTGAAATCAATCCTTTAAACATTGTAGTTTTTAAAGCCTGATTCCCAAAAAAGTTTTTAACCTCATTAACAGCAAGTCTACTAAATAATTCTCCACCTAAATTCGCAAGGTCATCTTGATTTACAGCAAAATAAGATCCTGCATGAGGAGTTCCAAAAGTAATTATCCCCCAAAACCTTCTATTTGTATAATCTATCCTTGTATCCAGAACATCGTTACTATCATGTTTCATATCCATATCTCTTGCAACTAAACCGCCTTGACTATGTCCAATAACATAAGGTGGAAGTCTTTTGTATACAGAATCAGCATAAAAGTAATCTCTAAAATATTCAGCTTTTAGATTACCCATATCTGAATGAGCTTCATATGTTGCATTTATAAAATTCTTCTGATTTGTATAGTAATTAGGTCTTTTCGGTCTGTATTCATAATCACTAATCAATCCATCATAAGAACCTTTCCATGAATTGGGAGTTCCTCCTAATCCATGAAGAAAGTAGATTAATCTTTGATTAGAATCAAGACCACTTCTGTTACTAGCAACATTGAACTTATGGCACTTCCTTACACAACAGTCGCTGATTATTGGGACGTGTTTTGGGGACTTAGAGGAGAAATTGTAAAACAACTTGGCGATGCAGGATTCGAAGCTCCATTCGAGCAGAGAGTTGTTACGATGAAAAATGCATAAACTACAAATAAGTTTAAAATAAAAATGGAGGCTGAATTTTCAGCCTCCATTTTTTTATTCCGTTTCTTTTTTCTCTTCTGGTTCCGGAAAAATATTGTTCTTTCTGTTTACATCCGAAAGCCTCAAACTAGGATCAATTTCGATTCGTGCAATGTTTTCTATTTTTTCGTCTATACACAAATTGAAAGTTGGGTTTGTCCACGGCCAATCTTCTGATACGACTTCGTAATTGTCGTATTTAGAAACTGTTTTTGATCCGCGCATTACCGCCAATGGAATGTTGTAGGTTTTTATTTTTCCATTCAATAGTGTTACAACTATATCCAGCGGCATTGGCATGTCTCCAATTCTTTGCAAGTGAATTCGGGTTGTGTTTTTGTCACACACAGAAATGCTGTCTACACCATAGTCTATAAAGTTGGTAGTTCCAATAAATTGCTCCAAATACCAATCTAATTCCAATCCTGAAGTTTGTTCGGCTACTCTCTTAAAATCATTAGCATTTGGATGTTTGAATTTCCATTGGTTGTAATAATTAATCATGGTTTTTTCAAAATCTTTTTCACCCAAAATGTATTCCAATTGATCTAAGAATACTTCACCTTTCGAATAGACAGAGATTCCGTAAGTTCTGTTCATTTTGTAATGATCGGCATGGGTTGTAAGTGGCTCTTGTTCATTTTTCATAACTAGAAAATGGTAGTTTCTGTGAGCACCCAAGTGTGGATTCAGAGCATTTTTTCCGTACACATAATCCATAGCATCGTGCTGAGCATAAGAAGTAAATCCTTCATCCATCCATGGATATTTAGATTCGTTGGTAGCCATCATTCCCTGGTACCAGCTATGAAGTCCTTCGTGAATTATTACACTCACCAATCCTCCAAAAGAACCATGAGCAGTAATCAAAGTAGCCATTGGGTATTCCATTCCGCCATCTCCACCTTGTATGATAGAGTATTCGGAATACGGATATTCACCGTATTTTTTGTTCACATATTCAAATGCTCTTACAGCGTAATCTTGGCAATTTTCCCAGTTTTCGACCAATGTATCGGTTTGGTAAAAGAAATGAAGACGAGTTCCGTTGTCAAGCGTTTTAATGTCGTGTTTGTAATCCGGATCTGCTGCCCAAGCAAAATCATGAACGTTTTTGGCAACAAAATTCCAAGACAATTGTCCTTTCTTATTTACTTTTTCGGTTACGGGTTCTGTTGTGTATCCTTTACCAATTTCAGTTGGGTTTTGTAATACTCCGGTTCCACCAATTGTGTATTTTTTATTGAGGTGAATCGTGACATCAAAATCTCCCCAAACTCCATGAAACTCTCTTCCTACATAAGGATTTGCATGCCAACCTTCGTAGTCATACTCACTCATTTTTGGGTACCATTGGGTCATAGAATAATCGATACCTTCGGCACTATTTCTTCCACTTCTTCTTATTTGAATTGGCACTTGAGCTTCAAATTCCATATCAAATGTTACAGATTCTCCTGGCTTGATAGAGCGTGGCAAGTCTACTTCTAAAATGGTTCCAACAGTCTTGTATTTCACTTTTTTTCCATTCATCTTTAGTGAATTCACTTTCTGAAACCCTTCTTCTTCGGGAGTTAATTTTGAAATTCTATCGCCTACTCTTCTGTCCGGATCAACTATTGTTAATGACCTTACATCCATCATACTTCCTGGCTGAAATGCATTGAAATACAAGTGATAAAACACTTTGGATAGTTCGTCTGGTGAATTATTAGTGTACACTAATTTTTGTTTTCCTTCAAATTGATGTCTCGTTTCATCAAAATCAATATCCATGGTATAGTCTACTTTTTGTTGCCAATAAGATTGACTGTAACTAAAAGATGCCGAAAGCAATAAAAGGAGTGAGAATATTTGTTTCATAGGTTTAAAATTTGAATTGCCAAAATACCAAAAATTCTGTCAAAAAAGAAAGCTTAGAATCAATATTTGAAAGAAATAAATGTTTAACTTTGGGAAAATCAACGAACCTTATGAAGCATTTGAAAATAGGAGATAAAGCTCCTGATTTTAAGACAGAAGACCAAAACGGAAACCCAATAAACTTAAATGATTTTAGCGGAAGCAAAGTGATTTTGTATTTTTATCCTAAAGACAATACTCCTGGTTGCACTGCTCAGGCTTGTAACTTGACTGATAATTACGATCAATTAATCAAAAATGGATACAAAGTATTAGGAGTGAGTGCTGATTCGGCAAAATCACATCAAAAATTTGTAGAAAAATACAGCCTTCCTTTTCCATTATTGATGGATGAAGAAAAAAAAATAATACAAGATTACGGAGTTTGGGGAGAGAAAAAATTCATGGGAAAAGTGTACGATGGAATTCATAGAACTACTTTTGTGATAGACGAAAATGGCGTGATTGAAGAAATTATCGAAAAGGTAAAAACTAAGGATCATTCTGCACAAATATTGGGGTAGTTTCTCGGTACGATTTCGAGAAGAAAAAGTCATTAGAAATGACAAGGACAAAATAAAAACTAAGAAATCGAGAATAGCACCAGAGTTATCCAAAACGATAATTCTACTATTTTCAATTCTATAATTCAATAAAAAAAATGGCAAAAGCAAAAGAAGTAAATAGCGAAAAGCTAAAAGCACTGCAAGCTACCATGGAAAGAATGGATAAGCAGTACGGGAAAGGTGCAGTAATGAAATTGGGCGACAGAGCAGTGGCCGATGTGGAAGTGATCCCATCTGGTTCGCTTACTTTGGATATGGCTCTGGGAGTAAAAGGATATCCAAAAGGTAGAATTGTTGAAATTTATGGTCCTGAATCTTCGGGAAAAACGACTTTAACAATTCACGCAATTGCCGAATGTCAGAAACAAGGAGGGATTTGTGCATTTATTGATGCTGAGCACGCTTTTGATGCGATTTACGCAAAGGCATTAGGAGTTGATGTAGATAATTTAATTATTTCTCAGCCAGATAATGGAGAACAAGCTCTTGAAATTGCAGATAACTTAATTCGTTCAGGTGCTATTGATTTAATAATCATCGATTCTGTAGCGGCTTTGACTCCTAAAGCAGAGATTGAAGGAGAAATGGGAGATTCTCAAATGGGACTGCAAGCAAGATTAATGTCTAAGGCATTGAGAAAGTTGACAGCTTCTATTAGCAAGGCTCACACTTGTTGTATTTTCATTAACCAATTGAGAGAAAAAATTGGAGTAATGTTTGGTAACCCAGAAACAACTTCGGGAGGAAACGCATTGAAGTTTTATTCTTCTATTCGTTTGGATATCAGAAGATCTACTCAAATAAAAGGAGGAGAGGATGTAACTGGAAACAGAACTAGAGTGAAGGTGGTGAAGAACAAAGTAGCTCCGCCATTCCGTAAGGCAGAATTTGATATCATGTACGGTCAGGGAATTTCCAAAACTGGAGAAATATTGGACATTGCAGTAGATAAAAACATTGTAAAGAAAAGTGGATCGTGGTTTAGCTACGGAGACACAAAACTAGGGCAAGGAAGAGATGCTGTGAAAGAATTGATAGGAGATAATCCTGAACTAATGGAAGAATTAGAAGGAAAAATCTATGAATTACTGGGTGAAGAATCAGCATAATTTGATAGTTTAAATTGTTTAAAAATGCTCTCCCGATGATTCGTGAGAGCATTTTTTGCAAAGTTGTAATTGAAAAAAGGGAGTATTGAAAATGAAAAAAATCGTAATAGTAAGTATCGTTTCGTTGTTTGTTTTTTCGTGCAAGGATGTTGCGCGAGATGCCAACCCTCAGGAAAATTATGAGGTAGAAGCCATTGTAGAAACCAATGATACTCGTTTGGAAGAAATAAACCAACTTATTTTGGATAACCCAAATTCTGAAATTGGATATTACCAATTGGCCCAATATCATTTGGATAACAATAATCCTGAACAAGCGCTCAAACAAATAAACAGAGCTATGAAAATTGCTCCGAAAGATGCGAATATCAACTATGTGAAAGCGATGGCCTATTTGGGGATTAACAAAATTGAACAAGGTCTTCCTTTCTTGGAAAGGACCTTAGAATTGGATAGCACCCACACTGATGGAATGCTTGAGTTGGCTTATTATTATTTGGCAGGTAAGAACTACGAACCTTCTTTGGATTTAATAAACAAGGCAATTACTCAAAATATGTACATGGCCAAACCATATTACCTAAAGGGAATGTGGTACGAACAACAAGCACAAAACAAATTGGCAATTTCATCTTACCAAACCGCAATAGAAAGAGATCCTAATTACTACAATGCATATTTGGCATTGGGTTCTATTCACAACAAAATGGATGATCCATTGGCGATACAGTATTTTAATTCGGCAATTGCCACTTGGCCAGAAAGTATTGAAGCTTGGCGATTGAAAGGGATGAGCTATTACGACCACAATCAATACGAAGAAGCAATAGTTTGTTTTGATACCATTCTTTATTTCGATTCTACATTCGAAGTTTCCTATTTTGACATTGGAAGAACACTCATTAACTTGTGTTACGATGACAATCCTAAAGAAAAAAACGATTCTTTACTGGATTTAGCAATCAATTACTTTGACAAAGCACTAAATCTCAATGTGAATTATGTTCCTGCTAAATACAACAGAGCTTTGTGTTACGAAACCAAAGGAAATAAGCAATTGGCAAAATCAGAATACAAAGAAATATTGAAGCTAGAAACCAATTACGAGCCAGCGATTGATGCTCTAAATAGATTGGATAACAAATAGACGAAAGAAAATTTCTTGTAAATTTTATGGTTTAACCTTGTATGGTTTTGCCAATTGAACCGATTTACATTCTGTTATCTATTTCATTTTTGGTACATTCAACTAAAATAAGTACTCATGAAAAAAATTGGTTTAGGCATATTCATTTTGGCATTTTTGTTATTCATTGCCTTGCTTTCTATGGGGAAATATGTTGTTTCCAAAGAAACAATTGAAAAAAGTGTACCCAACAAAGCCCAGCTAATTCTTCAGTCTAATTCCTTTCGGTACAATGATGGAAAAGAATTTACCAATCAATATTTGTTTGTAGAACAAATAAAATTGATGCTGAATCAGTCGAATGAGTCAATTTTGGCAAAAGAAGGAATAACGGATCAAGATATTTCTAATTTGGTGTATCACTCCAATTTTGATGGCAAACTTAATTTTACCCAAAACTCCATTTCACAAGCCTTTTCAAATGAAACCACTTTGGATATGTCCAAACAAAAGCTCATAACAGAAAATCTGAGTTGGCTCTTTGGTCGCGAACTTTCGGATAGCGAAGAGCTTTCGTCTATTTTAAGCAATAAAAAAACGGACATTAACAACTCAATTTTATCAAAAAAAGGATTTGAGAGCAGTAAAATGGGAGAATACATTTTTCCAATTACCAAAAACTCCACACAAGGACTTTCGGCTAATTCTCCCTGGTGGATGTTCCTTTTCACTTTGATTTTTGCTTCTGTAGGAGTTCTAGTTCATGTATTGCCAGATTTAAAGAATTATCCTGGAATAAAAAACGATGGAATTTACAAAAATCCCGCTACCA
>Ga0209555_10000145_pt1 | contig 61886 bp, 84 predicted proteins | sample SaaInl85LU_5_DNA_FD_184643 | JGI IMG/M metagenome (GOLD analysis project Ga0209555, IMG submission 184643) | Marine microbial communities from expanding oxygen minimum zones in the Saanich Inlet - ESP_85LU_5_DNA (SPAdes) (version 2) | ecosystem: Environmental > Aquatic > Marine > Intertidal...
AACAAAGGGGTTATGTAACACCAGATGAGTTTAATAAGATAGGTACACAAGTTCAATTAGAAATATTTGAAAAGTACTTTGAAGATCTTAATCAACAACTACGTGTGCCACAAGCTGACAGTGAATATGCTGACAGACAAAAAAACATTGACAATAATATATCCATTTTTAAAACAATAGGTAATGCTACTTATAATTCAGCTGGATATTTTTTTCCGCCAAATGATACACACAGAATTGGCACTGTAATTTATAAAGACGAAGTAGAATTGCAAAGGGTTCAAAGGAACGAATTGCTTAATATAAACATGTCTAAGCTTACAAGACCAACAACAACTCACCCTATATACGTTTATGAAGAAGGTACTACTGCAACTCCTCCACGTATATATGTCTATCCAAAAACTATAACTACGGCTTCTGATATAACGGTTTCTTACATAAGAAAACCAGCTAATGTTGTTTGGGGCTACCAACAATTAGGAGGAGGCGCTTGGACTTCTGGTCCGTATATATATAACCCAGCAACATCAACGCAATTTGAATTAGATGCTACTGAACAAACTAACGTTATAACTAAAGTGCTTTTATACATGGGTATCGTTATAAGCGATCCTCAAGTAATACAAATAGCCGCACAACAGGCTCAAGTAGAAGAAGCAAATAAAAAAAGCTAATAGATTATGTCCAAACCAAATAACGGTTTAATAACCGAAACAAATAGCCAATATTATTCTGGGTCACAAAGTTTTACAACAGAAGCTGGACAAACTTCTTTTACGTCAACTTTTAATACAGATTTAGTTTTTGGTAGTTATACTCCAAATAGCTCTGACTATAGTTTAAACAATTTTGTTTTATATAGCAGTTTAAGTGGTTTGCCTGGTACTTTCAATGAATACGTTGAAGCTTATTCTGTTTTAGATAATACCATTACTTTAGCTACAGCATTACCTGCAAACAGTTATTTAATAATACAACTTAAAACAAAAGATGGTGGCGAGTTTGGAAATGAAGACGCATATGGTGATGCAGTAGAAAATAACTATGGCGGATACGAATATATTAAATTAAACGATATAATAAATAACTTTTTAGTTGCTTATGTTGGAGCTGGCAAGTTAATATCTGATGTAAAAAGAACTGATGTTATTTTTCATGCTAAGCGTGGGTTACAAGAATTTAGCTATGATACTTTAAAAAGTATTAAATCACAAGAACTAAGTGTCCCTCCTAGTTTAAGCATTCCATTGCCTCAAGATTATGTAAATTATGTAAAAGTTTCTTGGGTTGACGAATTAGGTGTAAAACATCAAATATTCCCAACGCAATTAACAAGCAACCCCTATGCAACTCCTATACAGGATAATAATGGAATACCTATTCAAGACAATTACGAAGAAAACCTTCAAGGGTCTTCTCAAACAATTGAAAGATGGGCAGAAGCAAATAAAGACAAGGTAAACAACATAAGTACATTAAACGAATATAATAATGGGCTTGATGGTGAAAACTATTGGGGTAACTATGATAATTTCTTTGGACAAGCTTATGGGTTGGACGGTAAATACGCTAATATAAATGGTTACTTTACTTTAAATCATAGAGAAGGAAAAATATCTTTCTCAAGCGACCTTGTAGGCGCTTTAATTATATTAGAATACATATCAGATGGTTTAGCGTATGATATGGATACTAGAGTGCCTAAAATGGCTGAAGAGGCAATGTATAAGCATCTTATGTACAGTATTATTTCTACAAGAGCTAACCAACCAGAGTATGTGGTTCAAAGATTTAAAAGAGAAAGATCTGCGGAACTTAGAAACGCTAAAATAAGATTATCCAATATTAAACTTAGCGAAGTAATACAAGAGATGAGAGGTAAGTCTAAGTGGATTAAACATTAATTAAATGGCTGAAATTAAAAATAATTTTATAAAAGCCAAAATGAACAAAGACCTGGACGACAGGCTTGTTCCTTCTGGAGAATATAGAAATGCGCAAAATATATCTATAAGTAGATCAGAAGGATCTGATGTTGGTGCTTTAGAAAATATATTAGGTAATTCTAAAGTAAACATTAGTGACCTTGGAATAAATAATTTAGATGTTATTGGCTTTTTAGCTGATAGTGCAACTGATAGTATATATTTATTTTTAACTAATTACACAGATACATCTCCTTCTGGTTTAAGCAATTTTGCTCCGTCATCTGCTAATTGTATAATATCAAAATACAATAACGTTTCTAATACATATATAAAGCTTGTGCAGGGAAGTTTTTTAAACTTTTCTAAAAATAGTCCAATAACCGGCGTTAATATACTAGAGGATTTGCTGTTTTTTACAGATAATAGAAACCAACCTAGAAAAATAAACGTTGCTTTAGCAAATACAAACTCTTCGCCTAATCCAACATATTACGTTACAGAAGATACTATTTCTGTTGCTAAGCCAGCTCCGTTTGAAGCCATAAGACTTATTGATATTTCTTCTGGTTCAAGTAATTTAGAATCAACCATGGTTAATCCTGCACAAGAATTTATGCCAGATGGTTCTGAAAATCCTGATTATGATCCAAATTGGGATGGTGATCCAAATTACCTTAAAGATAAATTTGTTAGATTTAGTTATAGATATAAGTTTGATGATGGCGAGTATTCTATAATTGCCCCGTTTACTCAAACATGCTTTATACCTAAACAGCAAGGATATTTTTTAGAAGGTGATCAAGACGAAGCGTATAGAAGTACAATAGTAAGGTTTTTTGAAAACAACGTTACTAATATTGGCTTAAATATACCTTTTCAAACTACCAACCCAAAAACAGATTTACATATAAGTGAATTAGAAATTTTATATAAAGAATCCGATTCTACAAATATAAAAGTAATAGAGTCTATTCCAGTAAATGCTGTAGTTAGCAATATGCAGTCAAATGTAAACAAAACTGTTTACACTTTTGATTATATATCTACAAAGCCATATAAAACTTTACCGGCGGATCAAACGACTAGGGTTTATGACATGGTGCCAGTTAGAGCACTAGCCCAAGAGGTATCTGGCAATAGGGTTATGTATGGTAATTTTATGGATAAAATGTCACCGCCAAGATCTTTAGATTATGGCGTTGGATATTCTAATAAACTTTATATACAAGACAACGAAAAATATCAAAGTCAAGTTGAATATCCTAACCATACTTTAAAGCAAAATAGGAACTATCAGGTAGGTGTAGTATTATCAGATAAATTTGGCAGGCAATCTTCAGTCATTTTATCTTCAAACGATTTTTCAGGATCAGAAGAGGAAGAAGTGCAGTATGGAGGTTCAACTATATATTTACCTTATTTTAATGGTGAACTTTCAGAAATACTAAGCTGGCCAGGCTATGCTCTTAGGGTTTTGTTTAATTCTGCAATTCCTGGAGTAGATTCAACAATTGAAGGTTATCCTGGTTTATATAGCTCTACAAATCCACTCGGCTGGTATTCTTATAAAATTGTAGTAAGACAACAAGAACAAGACTATTACAATGTATTCTTACCTGGTATTTTAAATGGTTATCCCAGTGGAACAACAAACTTTAATACTGAAGTAGATCAAACAGCAAACATCGTATTAATAAACGATAACATAAATAAAATTCCAAGAGATTTATCTGAAGTTGGTCCTGATCAAAGACAATACAGAAGTAGTGTTCAAATATTTGGTAGAGTAACACCAGATCCTTTAGATTCTACTTTAAACAAACAATATAAGCCTGGTATATTATCAGATACAGTTGTTTCAATATCTACTGTAAATGATACTAACTACAATGAAACACAAGGATTAGATTTAGTATATCCGGAGTTTTATCAAAGTGAAACAAATCCACTTATCGGAAGGGTTAGCACACAGCAGTCTATAGGAACTATTGGTAGTGCCACTTATAATATAACACTTGGAGTGTATGAAACTTCTCCAGTAATATCTTTATTAGATATATATTGGGAAACAAGTACAACAGGATTAATTTCAGAATTGAACAATGAAATAACCCAAGGATTTAATGGTCCAGTTTATATTAATTTAAATGGAATATATAACCATAATGAAGGGATGGCTCCAGGCACAAAAGTAGTAAGCGGGGCTTATGCGGAAACAAGTGCTAGGGTTCCTATAAATGATAGAGAAGTATCATTTGAATTAGTTTCCGTTGTAAACGGTGGAGGAAATGATATTACAAATTCTTTTAATTTAGAAAAAACCCCAAATTCAAATTATCAATTTGATTTATTTATTGATGGAAGTTTCTACTATGGAAGCAACAGCCAAAATGATATTAATATAAGAAATTTTACATTTACGGTAGCATGCACCGATAGTATTGATGGAACTACTCAAAATTTAGAATTTACTGGAAGCTTAAGCAATGTAGCGCCTAGTATAACAAATTGCCCTGGCTCAATAAATACAGGTGAATTAACCTCTCCTTGGGAAGTTTTTGATATGGAAGGAGTAAATGGATCTTATGGAATTCCTTTTATTGGATTAAAATGGGGATTAAAAGATATTAAAAAATTAGGAACATTAATTAGCGATCAAGATATGTTTGCTATAGATCAAACTAGCGGTCTTATAACAAATACAAATGGCACAGCAGAAGAAGGAGCAACGTATGAGTTTACTGTTACATTAGAAGATGCTGCTGGTGAATTTGCTGAAGATTGTATTATATATGCTACTATTGGATCTGCTGCTCCAACCGCAACAATTATTCCGCACGCATCTTTGGATTCTACACAATCAACATACTGGTATGTTTCATGGCTAGCTCTTGGTAGTGAATCAGAAGTTGGAATGCAACTATACTCTGGCCAAGAACGTACAGGTAGTCCACTTCCGCCGCCACCAGATGGAAATTTATCGGTTTTAATAAATAAAGAAGACGGATTGCCAGTTTCTGGCGTAACTCTTGTTGAGTTCTTTTTTAAGCCGGAATCATCAAGCACTTGGCGACTAGTAGACTTTATAGAATTAGACCCAGGCACTCCCGGCCAATTATATTTTACTTTTACAAATGTACAGGATTATTACGAGTATAAGGTTAAAATCAAGGAAGGGGTAAGTTAAATAAAAACAAAAATAAGTGATTATAAATTATGGCAGCATCAATAGAAGTATCATACTTTAATTCGTTTTGGTTAAAACAGGTTCGAGATACAAATAGCGATGCTGTTTGGCCAGACGGTTATCCATACCAAAGTTCGTTTCCAGGTACAGCTGTAAATGGAGATAACAATTGGTTTATTGAAGAATCAAGAATTAGGGGAGGATATAATAATACTCAAGTAGATTTAGGTGTAAAAGCGTATATAGTTGAGGAGGAGTCAAAACAACAGCATAGATCAAACGCTTTAATATATTCAGGTATATTTAATTCAAGAACTGGAATTAATAATACAAATCAATTTTCAGTCGGCGAAAGCATCACAAAGGCTACTGATCCAGCTAATGGGTCAATACAAAAGTTATATGCTGAAGATACAAATTTAATAGTATTTCAAGAAAATAAAGTAAGTAGAGCATTAATAGATAAAGACGCTATATATTCAGCCGAGGGTAATGCTTCGGTAACATCAACATCTCTTGTAGTAGGACAAATAGTGCCTTATGCTGGTAATTTTGGTATTAGCAGAAACCCTGAAAGTTTTGCTGTTTATGGTTATCAAAAATATTTTGCAGATAAAGATAGGAATGCTATTTTAAGATTGTCTATGGACGGTATAACGGAAATATCTAATTATGGAATGTCCGACTTTTTTAGAGACAATTTAAGTGATATAGGAGAATATGGCAAAATTGTTGGTGGTTATGATATACATAATAAAAACTATACAATTTCACTGCAAAAAACAGCGGCTTTACAAAACAACCAAGATGATCCGTCTAACTATGCTACTTTAAGTTTCGATGAATTAGTAGGAGGCTGGAGCAGCTTTTATACCTACAAGCCTACGGGTATGACCAGCTTAAAAAATAAATTTTTTAGTTTTAAAAACGGAGTTATATATAAGCATTATGCTGATACAAATGGAAACAATAGAGGTTATTTTTATGGTTCTTATTCTCCATCAAATATAACTTTTGTGTTTAACGAAAACTCTTCAACTTCTAAAAATTTCCAAACAGTAAATTATGAAGGCGACAATGGCTGGCAAGTTACAAGTTTTTCTTCTGACCAACAAAAATATGATAATGTAAATGGTGGCTGGTTTAGTTATGACGATACAACAGCTCAAGTGCCAAGTTATAGTCAAACATATAATGATGGCGGCGTAATTTATAGATTAGGTTTTGATAGAAAAGAAAACAAATATTTTGCTAATTTAATAAACAATAGCCCAGCTAGAGACGGGGAGGTTGTTTGGGGTAATGAAATGTCCGGTATTAAAGGATATTTTGCAACCGTTACATTTTCTACGGATGCTATTACAGATATTGGCGGCGCTAAAGAATTATGGAGCGTTGGATCAAAATTTGTAGTATCTTCGTATTAAACAGCAAAAAATGAAATTAAGTCAATTTTATAAAAAATTAGAAAATCTTCAAGATGTTATTATAGCAAATAATGATAAAGAAGGTTTATACGGCGATGGTAAAAGCTTAGTTAATAACGAAGACTTTCCTATTACACATGATTTCTCAGATCAGTTGTATATGCGTAAAATGGAAATGAAAGCTGGAAGTATAGTTGTTAGTGCAATACATCATACCGATCATTTTTGGTTTTTATTAAAAGGCAGAATAATTGTTAATGATTGTGGCGAAGTAGTCGAGCATATTGCTCCATGCTATGAAAAGTCAAAAAAAGGAGCTAAGCGATTAATTCACTGCGTTGAAGATTGCTTATTTATAAATGTACATAAAAATCCAACGAATACAGAAAACATGGAGGAAATAGAAGATTTTTTATACTCTATGACTCTGGAGGAATATAAAGAAAAAAACAAATAATATGGCAGGAATTCTAGCAGCTGGTATTGGTGCCGGTGTATCTTTATTAGGGGGTATATTTGGTGCTTCAAAAGCTAAAAAACAAGCAAAAGCAGCTGATAAGCAAAGAAAAATAGCGGAAGCTAAAATAAACCATTTAGAAAGAACAAGGCAGCCAATTGTAAATCCATATGAGAGTGTTACAAATGTTAGCGGTCTTGCTACTGATTTAAGCGGTCAATTAAGTAATCCTTTCGAAAGTTTAGGTGTAGCTACTCAAGCGGCTGAAATGCAAATTGAAGAAGCAGATATAGCTTTAGCAAATACTTTAGACACAATTAGAGCTACTGGGTCTGGGGCTGGTGGCGCAACCGCGTTAGCGCAAGCTGCCTTACAAAGTAAAAAAGGTGTTTCTGCAAGCATTGAACAACAAGAAGCTCAAAACGAAAAATTAAGAGCTCAAGGAGAAAGCCAATTGCAGCAAGCAAAAATGGCAGAACAGCAAAGAGTGCAGGGTGTTCAAATAAGTGAAGCACAAAGAGTGCAACAAGCAGAAGCAGCTGGAAAGCAATTTATGTTTGGAGCTCAAGAGCAAAGAGACGTTGCAAAATTAGATAGACTGTCTGGTCAAGAAAGCCAAGCAAGAGCCAATGTAGCTCAAGCAAATCAAGCAGGCGCTGCAGCATGGAGCGGCGCAATAAGCTCTATCGGCGGTATAGCCGGTTCATTAGCGGGAAAGTAGCAACCCCAAGCGCGGGGTTAGACATTAATAATAAAGCACTAGAAACATATAGAAATCCTAGTATATATTCAACAGGTAGCGCCAGTAATGATTATGGTTCGTTAAGTTAAACAAAATAAAATGAGTTATAGAAATCCAGAAATAATAACTGATAAGTCAGGAGAAATATTAGCACAGGGCTTTGCGTCGTTTGGCCAAAGTATGGCTGCTGGTGTTACTAAAGCTATTCAAAGAGCTGATGAAATAAAAAGACAAAGAAAAGCTGATACTTTGCGGCTTAATAAGTTGGATACCGACATTAAAATTCAAGGCGCTAAAAAAGCAGCGGAGTTTAAATCTAATCTACCTAAGACATCTTTAAACACAAAGCTTAATCCTATTATAGACCAAAGAATTAAAGCTGCTGGAGACGCTCAAATGGCTTTATATAATGAATCAGATCCTGAAGTAAGAAGCCAGCTTTTAAAAGTTATTCAAGACGCTGATAGTTTTTTAGTAAACACTGGAGCTTTTTTAGAAGATTTAAAAAGCGAAGCAGCTGCTTTTAGAGAAAGAAAAAGCGGAGGTTTAAATAAACAATGGGGTGTTAACGGGATTGACGAACAAGATCGAGTTAATAAATTTGGTTTATTAAGCGTGCTCTCAGGCGAAGCTGAGGGTGATATAGATTTGGAATTTGATACAGAGTCAAATTCATTAAATTTAAATGCTTACGGTAAAATTGGAGAGGAAAGCTGGAATGTTAACGGATTTAATAGCAATAATTATTTAGCATCGGGCAGCGAACTATTTCATGAAATACCCCAAATGTTAGAAGAAAGCATAACTGCTTCTACAAAAATTATAACTAATGATAAAGGCGAGCTATTGCCAAATGTGGTAGGAAAACCTGTTACAAAAAGAATATATCAAGATGTTGTTAATGATAATGATCAAAAAATAGGTAGAAAACTTGTTGAAGGTCAAATTGAAGAAATTAATCAATCAGCAATAGATAATTTAATTAAAAAAGAAATTTCTTCGTCTGTAGCTGGATTTAATGCCGCAGCTCCTTTGGATCAAAACGCAATTTTTTCATATGAATTGGATGCTCCGTATAAAAGTTATAGTGATTTTTTAGAAAAAGTAAAAGACCCAAAAGAGCAAGATAAGATCCTTTATCAAATGTTCAAAGAAAAAACAATTGAGGGCATTGGCGAACAGTTTCAATCATACGAAAAAGACGGTCAAAAAGTTTATTTTAGAGCAGTAACTCCTTTAAAAGAGGTTAAAGCTGAAAAACCTGAAAAAACAACTAAATTAACTAAGGATGATAAACTTGATTTAAAAGTTCAAGAAAATTTAACAAAAGCAGATAACATTTTAAAATGGGAAGGTGTAGACGATATGAGCTCGCCTATATCTAAAAGTTTAGCTAATGTTGATTTCGAATCTTTAGTTGGTGATGAATTAGGATTAAAAGCTACTCCTTTAAATGATAAAGATAGCGGAGAGCAAATTGGTTGGACTATTTTAAATCCAGACTTAAAGCAGTGGGGTCAAGATATTCTTTTTGAAGAAACAATTCCACAAATAAATAAAAAAATAAAGCTAGCTATTGGTTCTAATTGGGCTGGATTATCAGAAGATCCTACAGCTAAAACAACAGCAGCTGATCTTATACAAAAATACTCACAAAGTAATTAAATAAAATTATGAACGAATTAGAGCAAATAGTTCAGAGAATGATTGATGCTGGTGAATCAGAAGAAAACATAGCACTAGTAATAAAAGAGTATAACAGCAAAACTTTACAGCCTTCTGAAAATGTGGGAAAGCCAGAAAGCCAAGGACTGGGTGCGCCTGTGGCGGAAAATGCAGCACCCGAAATTCAGCTAACCGATACGGTTTCGCCATCGGCAGGTGGTTCTTTGGAATTACCAACCACTAAAGCTTATAGCATTGATGGCAAAAAGGTAACAAAAGAAGAATTTGATAATTATACAAAAGAGCAAGAAAAAAAGAAAGAAATTGCTAAAATGAGCTTTATTGATAAGCTTAAAGTTGATTTAGCTAAAGGAAGTGTTAGTTTAGGTGAAATGTTTGCGTCAGTGCCTGAAACTATATATGATATAGCTTCATTGCCTCAAAACTTATTAGCAAAAATACCTGGTTTAGAAAAATTAAAAACTAGTTCTAAAGATTTTAAAGAGACAATTAATGTAGAAAATCCTATATTAGAATATTATTCTCAAGAAAAAGAGGAACTTGAAAAAGTGCAGAACATATATAACAATGCGAATTACGATACGCAAGGCATATATGAAAACTTTAAAAAAGGAAATTATTCTGATGGATTTAAACAGCTTGCTAGCGGCATAACCGAGAGTGCTCCCGTTAGTATATCTATGATGGTTGGTGGCGCAACTACTTCTATTGGTAAACTTAGTGCTGGCGGCACTGTGGTATTTGCTGGGCCAGAAATTGCAACTCAAAGAGAAGAAAAGCCAGAGCAATCAGAATTTGCAAATGTAATAAAGGGATTAGGTCTAGCAGCAGCAGAGACCGTATATAGCTCTATTGGTACAGGTACAATAGGTAAGGTATATAAAGACATATTACTTAGAGAAGGTAAAGAAGAAGGAGTTAAGGTATTTAGAAAAGGGCTGGTAGACATGTATTCTACTGCTTTAAAAAAGTTCGGCGCCCCAGCAGCGATGCTTGGAGAAGGCGTGGAAGAAGTAGCCACAACTATTACGCAGAACATGATAAACGAAAAAAACCCATTTGAAAATGTAGCTGATTCCTTTATACAAGGAGTTGGTGGTGGAGGCATATATGGGGCTCCGATAAACACTGCTCAAGCCATATCTGGAGTTAAAGACGGTATTACCAATATAAAAATAAATAAAGAATTAAAAAATTCAAGCTTTAATAATATAGTAGACGCGTTTAAACCAGGAGCTAAATCCGAAGAGGCAACTATTAATGTTTCTAAAATTAAAAACGTTACTTCTGTATTTGACAAAAAAGTTAATTTAGAGGTTGAAAATGGAAACATTACAGAGTCCGAAGCTTATGACACTAAATTAAATTTTAGAAAAACACAACAAGCTGTAAACAGGCTTAAGCCGTTAGAATTTTCTTCTACTTTTGAAACAGAAGCTGTGGACTTGTTAAAAGAAAAAGAAAATTTATCTAATGAAATAAAAGAAATTAACGATCCAAGTTTAACAGTTGTTCAAAAAACAAAATTAGAAACAATAAATAACAGGTTAGAAGAGCTTGTTATCGAAGATTCTAAGACAAAAACAAAAGTAAAAGGCGAAGAGGATATTGCTAAGGCTAAAAAAATAGCAGAAGCTTTGCCTGAAGAGTTAAATCTTACTATAGAAGATTTTGAAACTACAGCTGAGCTACAAGAAGCTTTGCAAAAAGAAGGCAAAACAGAGGGCGAAGCAAAAAAATTGTCTGATTCTTTTGGTTTTATTGTGCAAAAACCAAATGGTGGACCTCAAAAAATATATATAAACAAAGAGGTTGCTTTTAATTCTGGCGTGGCCACTACTGCTCAACATGAAGTTTTGCATGCTGTTTTAAGAAAAGCTATACCTGGTAACATTGAATTAGGAAAAAATTTAAAAGATTTTGTAGAGGAAATTGCCGGGGATAAATTCATGAACACTGAATTTGCTCAAAGGTTTGAGGCTTATGAGTTAGAATATGATAATACATTAAATAGTTTAAATACAGAATTAGATAGCGGAGCTATATCACAAGAAAAATACGAAACTGAATCGCAAAAAGCATTAAGTAATTTATGGGAAGAAACTATGCCTTTGCTTTCAGAATCCATTACAAATGGTGATATTGACGTAAAGTCATCTATATGGGAAAAATTAAAAGATTTTTTAAATAGAGTATTTAATACTTCTAATATTAAAAATGTTAAGTTTGATTCAGGTAAAGATGTATTTAATTTTGTAAAAGATTACAATAAAATATACAAGACTGGAAAAGGCATTAAGACTCTTTCTAAAATAGCAAAAGGGGATATAGAAGGTAAGCTTGTAACAAATCAAGAATCAAAAATAGATGAAGTTATTAAATCATCTGTAGGTGATTTAGCATCAAGTAGAGTTCAACAAATATACGATGAACAAGGTGTTGCGGGAGCTATGGATATTGTTGATGAGTATAAAGGTATGGCGGCTAAAATTGCCGCGGTATACAGAGATAGGCCTGGGTTTGAAACGTATAAAGAAGATTTAATAGATGGTATTTTAAACGATCCAACTTACGGGGTTTTAGGGTTAACTTTAAAATATAAGCCAGAAGAAAACAAAGGAGTGCCTTTGGCTGCTTATATTAATAAATATTTGCGACCTAGAAGTATTACTTTAGCTAATCAACTTTTAGGCAAAGACGAAGCAAGTACATTTAAATCTGATATTACAGAAGTAAAAGATGTAATGGCTACAGAAACAGCAGAGGATGCTATTACTGCTTCTGAAGAAATTGCAAAAGAAAAACCTGTTAAAAAGAAACCTAAGCTTAGGGAATCTATTAGGCTAGACTCTGAGCTTAATGAAAAATTAAATAACGCATTACAAAAAGCAATTGCTTTAAATATTAAAAAATTTGATCAAGCTAAAGGGCAGAATCAAACAATATCCCCATTTGTAGCCGATGTTAAAATAGACCTAGCCGAGCTTCTTGAAAAAGACGTAGTCAAATTAATAAAAAGCCAAGGTGTTGAAAATTTTTTAATAGAAAACAGAGAAGCTTTACTTGATAATCTTACTACAACATTTTTATCTAAGCATCCGTTTTTTAGAAAAGGTATACTTAAAAGAGTAAAAGGAGAATGGGTCGCTCCGACTAAAGTTAGCACGTATAAATACGATTGGATTAACGAAAAAACAGGAGATAAACTTAAAATAGATAGAGATAATGCAGCTGGCAGAGGTTTAACTTCTGGCCCTGAGTTTATTAAAAGAAATCCAAAAATAAAAGAAATATTAAAAGAAAATGAATTTGTAGATTATCATTTTCAAGATGGTGCTTTAAGAAATAAAATTAAAACAAATCCAGTTAATTCTATTGCTAGACAAATATCTTCAGAATATGGCTTAGAAGTTCTGCAAGATGATTTACTTACGGAAGGGCCGTTAACAAAAGCTATTTCTGAAAGAGCAGATTTATATGGCATTGTAGTAGCTAAAGCAAGTGCTGAAAAGGCAGCTAAAGATATAGACAGGGGATTAATTAAATTCTCTATGTCAACCGCTCGAGTTGCGGATTCTGTTGTTAAAGGATATTTAAAATCTACTGACGGTATTAATTCTAAAGAATATAAAGATTATATAATCAGTCTTGGCAAAGATGGTAGTTATATAGATGATTTAATTCAAAATAATTTATGGATTACGGAGCTTCTTCAAAACGAAAAAGCGGCTAATAAAGGATTAAAATATGAAAAGGTAATTGAAAGATTGCTTAATTCAACAATAAAAGAATCTGTAAAAGATTTTAAAGTTAAAATTTTAAAAGACCCTAAGCAAGGAGGTTTTTCTTCTAAAGGAAAAGGTGATTTATCAATAGCTTTTAAAGACGTAATAGCAAATATTGAATTAAAATTAAATTCTGAAGCACAATCCGGAAGTTTTACTATAAAAAATATTGGCGAACAAAAACCAATTGAGGTAACAAACAAAAAAACAAGCTATCTTAAAGAAATGCAAGATGCTGTTGATAGTAAAGAATTTAAAGATGGTATTGCTAATTTTTTAAAGAATGCAAAAGCAGAATTAAAAAGGCAAGGGTTTGATCCAAAAGAATATGATACAAGTAAGTTTCCTGTAGATCTTCCTAAAAGTGTAATGGAATCAATTGAAAAAACTGGTTTAAGTTTTAATATAGATCTTGAAAACTTAAATGAGATTATTGATTTTTATTCTAATAAAGGCGTCAACTATATTCAGATCGGAGATAAAGGATTATTTTCAATTGGTAAGGATGTTCTAGGACTTGGTATTATGGCTCCAAGTTTACGTGGAAAAGGACAAATAAGGGTTAGAATGTTATCTTCTAACAAAGGAAAAGATATTAGATCGCAAAGATTTAGAGCATTTTATAACTTTACAGAAGTTAATACTCAAGATGGAGGTTTAACATTAGATAAACCGGATGACATTAAATTAATGTTAGAATCTGGCATTGATAATATAAAATTTTCTAAATCGATGGAGGCAACTCCTGAGGTAGAAAACTCTATGAATACCACGTTTAATAAAATTATTGAACGTAAAAAAGGCGTTCTTGCAACTGAAACTATTTCAAAAGCAACAGCTAAATTAGCTGGTCAAAAAGAAGGTAGATTTAAATTATTTGTTCCGCCAACTGCTGATGATTTATTAGGTTTAGTATATAACTTTTTAGGAACAGGCAAGCAAGGAGATGCTGATATGCAATTTTTTAATGAAAAATTGTTTAGACCATTAGCCAGAGCAAATTTTCAATTAAATGCTGAACGACAAGCTATAAAGCAAAGATGGCAAGAAGTTGTAAAATCAAATAAAGGCATTACCAAGGTTCTTAGGAAAGAAAGTGACTATAAGTTTTATACAAATGACCATGCTGTTAGAGCGTGGATGTGGGATAAACTTGGTTATGATATTCCTGGAATAAGCGAAACAGACAAGGCAGCATTAATAGAATCAGTTAATTCTAGTGAAAAGCTTTTAAAATTTGGAGAAGAACTTATAGATGTTCCAAACAAAAAAGAAAGCTGGTTAAAACCAGAAGATGATTGGACGGCTAGTACGGTTGAAATGGATCTTCAAGAAATACTAAGTAAAATTGGTAGAGCTAGAATATTTGAAGAGTTTATTACAAATTCTGATATTATATTTTCAGAAGGTAATTTAAATAAAATTGAAGCAGCCTACGGTCCAAAATTAAGAGGAGCATTGGAAGATATGCTTTATCGTATTGAAAAAGGTAGAGCAAGAAATGAAGGCGGGAATAAAATGGCTGCGGCATATTTAGATTGGGTCAGAGGCTCGGTGGCTACAACTATGTTCTTTAACACAAGATCAGCATTGCTTCAACAACTTTCTATTGTTAACTTTACAAACTGGGAGGATAACAACATATTTGCTCAGGGTAAATTTATCGCAGGGAGCCCTAAAACGTACGCAAAATATTGGACTGATATATTTAATTCCGATTGGATGAAAGAGCGTAGACAGGGCTTAAAAACAGATATAAACGAGTCTGAGCTTGTAGCTAAACTAGAAGGAAGCAAAAACAAAAACAAAGCTTTATTAGCTTATATTTTAGAAAAAGGATTTTCACTTACTAAATATGGAGATAATATCGCAATAGCAACCGGCGGAGCGCCGTTTTTGTATAACAGAGAACAAAAGTATATTAAAGAAGGCATGACGCCTGCTGAAGCAAAAAAAGAAGCATTTTTAGATTTTCAAGAATTAGCAGAAAGCACACAACAATCTTCAAGACAAGATTTATTGTCAAATCAACAGGTTAGTGTTATTGGCAGGATATTTTTAGCTTTCCAAAACACGACTATGCAAATGACCCGCTTACAAAAGAAAGCTGCTTTAGATTTAATAAATAAAAGAGGTAGCTTTAAAGCGAATATATCAAGGCTTGTTTACTATGGCGCAATCCAAAATACTATATTTTCTTTCTTACAAAGCGCTTTATTTGCTGGTGTTTTTGGAGATGATGAAGATGAAAATTTAAAACTAGATGATAAAACTTTAAGAGCTGCTAATACTGTACTCGATAGTGCATTAAGAGGATCCGGTATTGGTGGAGCAGCATTAGCTACATTAAAAAATGCAATTATTGCATGGGCAAAAGAAAATGATAAAGGTTGGAAAGCTGATAATTCAAAAGTAATTATTGAATTACTAAATATTTCTCCAGCTGTTGGTATTAAGGCTAGAAAAATTAACACAGCAATGAATGCTTATAAATATGGCAACAAGGTAGTTGATGATGTTAGCTTTGCTAATCCAAATCACCCTTATTACGGTATTGCTGGAAGTTTAACTTCAGCAGCATTTAACATACCATTAGATCGAGTTGTTACAAAAGCGCAAAACCTGCAAGCTTTAACAAATCAGGAAGCAGAAGCATGGCAACGTACAGCTCTATTTTTAGGTTATAACACTTGGGATGTTGGATTAAAAGATCCTGAAATTGAAGCAGCTAAAAAATCTGCTAAAAAAAGTAAATCATCAAGCAGAACATCGGGCAGAACATCCGGTAGAACATCCGGTAGAACATCCGGTAGAACATCAGGAAGAAGCTCAAATAGATAAATTAAAACAAAAACAAACAATTATGGAACCACTAATTATTATTTTAGGATTATCAATATTAACAAACATCGTATTAGGCTTTATGCACTTAGGTAAAATTAAAGATGCCGATAAAGACTTTATACCAGATGCTATTGAAGACAAAGCAAAAAAAATTAAAGATGAAACTAAGCATCGTGCTAAAAGAATTAAAGAAGAACTTAGCGATGTAGGAGCAGCTATTAAAGAAGTTGGAAATCAAATTGGCGATTTACCAGACGCTGCTAAAGGTAAAACCAGAAAAGGCAGAAAATAATGGCGAAAGATGCGTGTTACCATAAAGTAAAAGGAAGATATAAAGTTTTCCCTTCTGCATACGCCTCAGGCGCAATAGCAAAATGCCGCAAAGTTGGCGCTAAAAACTGGGGGAATGGCAGTAAGAAAAAGTAAAGAAGGAGCTAGTCTTAAAAGATGGTTTAAAGAAGAGTGGACTGATATTCGCACAGGTAAAGCTTGCGGTAGATCAAAAGGCGACGGAAGAGGAGTGCCATATTGTAGACCTAAAAAAAGAATATCTTCTGCAACCCCTAAAACAGTTTCTGAAATGTCAGCTTCTGAAAAAGCTAAAAAAATAAAAGAAAAGAAAAGTCTTGGTCAACCAGCCGGAAAGCCTAAAAGAGTCAGTTCTTTAAAAAGAAAAAAATAATTAAAAAAAATAAATGAGCAATATAGACGTAGACACCAAAATAAAGTTTACAATGTCGCAATTGATTACGGCTGGAGGTATGCTAATATCAATTGTAGGTAGTTATTATACTTTAAATTCTAAAATACAATCGCTAGAGGCTGCGTCTAATAAACTCAAACAAAACGAACAACAATATACTTGGCCAGCTCAAAGAAAGTTAGAAGAGGATGTTGCTAATATGAGATTAGAGTTTGTGAATACAATGAAAGATTTAGAATATTCAATGAAAGAATTGGATGAAATAAAACAAGAAATAAAAGAGAAGGAACAAAGATAAAATGGGCACCATACCCAATAGTTCCTGTAACCAAAAAGGGGAAGCTTCACGGCCTCCCCTTTTTTAATATAACTAACTAAACTAACTAAGTATTATACTATCCATCACAAGATAAGCAATCTGGATCCATAGCTTTAGAAGCAATATCTCCTCTTAACACAGATTCTGTTCTGGTATAGTATAATGTTTTTACTCCTTTCTTCCATGCTTCAAAATGAACTTGATTAATCCATTTTGGTGTAGCAATACTTGGGAAGGCAAGATTTAAACTAACCGACTGGTCTATATATTGTTGTCTTATACCAGCTTGATTAACTAATTCTAACTGGTTTATTTCTTTAAACGTTTTAAATACATCTTTAACAGAATCATACCCGTTTAGCAGGTCTTGCTCAGACGCATCAGGTAAATATACTAGTTTTTTATTTATATACCCCCAATCATCTAAAGTATTTATATCTTGAATACTTCCGCCGTCTTCGAGTATTTTGTTCCAGGTTTCATCTGTATCAATACCAGCTTTCTTTAAAACTTTAATAAGTTCTTTATTTTTGCGAATAAACGTACCTTTTGCAGATTGCTCCGTAAAAACATTAGCGGCCCAAGGCTCAATACCTGGACTAACATTCCCAGATAGTTTACTATTTGATACAGTAGGTGCAATAGCCCTAAGATGAGTATTCCTAAATCCAGTGTCACGACACCAAAGAGGTTCTCCGTATACCTCGGCGAGTGCACGCGACGCCCTTTCGCTTTCAATTTTAATCTGGCTAAATATTCTCCTAGTCTCAAACTGAGCTTGTAATCCTTCGAAAGGTATTCCGTTTTGCTGGAGGTAAGTGTGCCACCCAAGGACTCCAAGACCAAGCGCTCTTCCTTTTTCTGCAGAACGAACTGAGTTTTCAAATCCTTTAAGGCCTTTAGCCTTTTGTAAAAACTCTTCAAGTACTCCATCAAGGAACCAAATCGCGTCATAAATAAGATTAGTATCTTTCCATTCTTCATATTTAGTAAGATTTAAAGATGATAAACAGCACACAAAGCTATGATTTTCATCAGTATGCAATGCTATTTCACTGCATATGTTAGTCATGTGTACTTTTAAACCGTTTTTCTTATACGCTTCGGGGTTGCTCTTGTTTGTATTTCCTTTAAACAAGATGTAAGGTTCTCCAGTAGCTTTTCTTTTTTGCAAGAGCTTACTCCATTTTCTTCTAGCTGTTGAATCTCCTTCTTCAAGCTTTCGCATAAATTTATCACCAATAACCGCGCACTGGTGTAAATTAAGGGATTGTCTATTAACATCACCTTTTGGTTCTCTAATTTCAAGCCATTCTTCGAAATCATCGTGATCAATGTTAATATTAACACTAGCTGCTCCGCGTCTAACTGATCCTTGATTAGTTGCAAGAATTGTGGAGTCATATATTTTACAAAAGGGTACGACCCCATCTGATGTGCCATTTCCTGTTATTTTAGCTCCGGCAGGACGAATCATATTAATTCCGATACCAACTCCCCCACCGTGTTTAGCTAGCAACATCATTTCTAAATTCTTAGCGCCAATCTCTTGTATGCTATCCCCAACATCAATGCCAAAGCATGATATAGGCAAACCTCTGTCTGTACCCGTGTTAGATAGCACTGGAGAAGCTAAATTCAACCAGCCCTTCCATATGTACTGAAAGAACTTATCTGCCAATTCTGGCTTATATAACCGCTTTGCAACAGTATTTGCTACTCGCATATAAGCGTCTTTTGGCGTTTCGCCAACCATTAAGTATCCTCCAGATATTGTTTTTTTATACACCTCTGTATTACCCCAAGTAGGATAATCAACCCCTTTTACCCAATCATTATTCCACATCTCCAAGATCTAATTTAGTTTCTTTTTCTTCTTTAACTTTTTCTTTCAATTGCTCTATAGCTTCGTCATATCCAGGCATCAATTTAACAGCCTCTAACGTACCAACAGATAAATCTTTAAGATATGTATTCTCGCTTAGTAATTGTTGCACTACATTGATTAATGCTTGTACTTTTTTTTCTAATAAATCTTGTCTACTTTGTTTTTGTCCTTTCATATTATTTAATTTAATTTACCATATATCTTCAAAATCTTCTCCTTCACCCGCTTTGCTATAGTCTGTTGGACGAGTAGCAAAAAAATCAGTGTGAGTAACACCACCTGTAAGGTGATAGAACCAGTCGAGGTTTTTTGATCCTTTTTCGTCAAATGCAAAGTAGGACCCAAGGTCGACGTATCCAAGTTCAACGAGTTTTTCGTTAAGTCTTTTTCTAATGAATTGTTTGAGATCGTAAGCTTTAATTCCTTCAACGTCTCCTGCTTCAAACATTTTGTCAATATAATTTTCTTCAGCGTTTAGCATTGATTCTGCTGCTGCAACAACATCTTCTCTGCAGTTGTTTAATAATTCTTTATCTTCTTCACACATGTGCCTAAAAAGCTGGCAGCCCATTCTACTATGCAACGACTCATCTCTTACGCTCCATTTCATTTGCTGGCCTATACCTTTAAGAAGATTTCTAAGTTGAAAACTATATAATACAGCAAAAGCAGAGTAAAGAGAAACGCCCTCAGCAAAAGCAGAAAATATAGCCAAAGACTTAGCAATACCGCGAGTATCATTGCCTTCATAAGAAACGAGTGCGTTAAACCTGTCCATAGTAGCTTCATCTTGTAAAAAAGCTTTAAAATCTTCCAGTCCAAGTGTTTCATTTAAATAAGAATAAGCAACGGCATGAATTGTTTCTTGCGAACCAAACATCATGGCCATTTGTTGTATTTCATGTTTAGGGAACCAACTAACTACTTTTTGTGTCCAGTAGTCAGATACAGCGCATTCAGTTTGCGCAAAGCCTAGCAATATGTTACCTACTAAACTTTTTTCTTCTGGCGTTAATTTTTCATTCCAATCTTTCACGTCTCCTGACATACTAATTTCAGTGTGCAGCCAAAATGCTTGCGCTTGTTTTAGCCAACCTTCTGTAAAGTAGATTGGGTATTCAAAAGGCTTGTACTCAATTCTCGGTGTAAATAATCCCATTAGTCGTTTGTTATATTTTTAATTGTTCTTAATGTTGACTCCCACGAGTCTAGATATAAAAGGAGGTCTTTTTTAGTAACCCCCTTATTTTTTATTGCTTTCATTTCCTCAAGCATGTCATCTACCCACCATTCAATAGCGGATGCTTTATCGTTATTCATCTTTAAAGATCTCTAAACATATATCTATAAATGGCAAATATAAAACATGTAACGATGAATCCGGCTGTGGATATGTTCTAATTCCTAATAATATGCCAGGATACAATCCAATAGTTAATTCCCAATTTCCCATTATTCTATTTTTATTTTATATTTATCTTGCATTTCAACAAGCTCTTTCCATTTAATTTTACCTTTTATTTCCCAACTCCATTTAATCCATTTATCAATCTGGCGCTGAGAATATTTTTGCCTAGCTAGCTTCTTCGCTTTTCCAGGATCAATTGTACTGTTCTGTCGCATTCAGTTTGATTTTGTGGTTTGTATAAAGTAATGTTAGGAAATTGTTCTGATACTAATTTTTTAAACAGCTTCCATCGCATTGGAAATGATTCGTTGGCTCTACCTTTTGTTTCTATTATAAAATCGTCGCCTATAAAGTCTGGAGTATATTTAATTGGCAATATTCTTTTGCTTCCTCTATTTGCATAATCTCCTTTACCATTTGATTGTCTTTCATAAACTTCGTTTTCAAAATGAAAACCATTTAATAATACAAATGTTTCTCCTTCATATTTAGATCGTATCTTAGCTTTTTTTAAAGCCATATACATATACTTCTCAAGTCCTGAAGCAAAGTCAATACCATCAAATGATACTTTCTTTGCTCTCACAGGTCCTTTTTTCCTACTTCTTTTCTTTATTGCCATATGTCATCATTATCAAGCATATGCCCATCGTGTGATGCTTCATATTTTTCTACAAGTTTATCTTGTAAAACCTCAGTAGTAACACGCTTAAGCTTTTCAATATAATTAACAGCATCCATAAGTTCTTCCTGTAAATGTGTCATCCAAACATTAAGATCGCTTGGATCTTGATCGAGCGTAACGCCATACTTTTTAAAGCCGACATTAGATCGTTCAACAAATTTATCTACAACGCTTTCTATAACAGGATCACGAAATGTAATTTCTTTCTTATTCATATTAAGATTCTTTTACAAATGTTCCGTTAATCATTTTACCTTTTCTGTTTTGAATTACATTGTAAGCCGATTGCACACAATCTTCAATTTTAAGGTCTTCAAGTTTAGCTAAGTTTGTAAGAACAACTACGCAATCACCAATAGCGTCAATAATTTCAGGTTTGTCTTTTTCAAGTATAGCTTTAGCTAATTCGCCAACTTCTTCTAAAAGCTTTATATATTGCGTTTTGCTATCGCCCTTAGTATATATTCCTTTTGCAGCAGCCCATAGACGTATATCGTCATATACAGTATGTACACTTTCTGTAAAATTTTCAGTAAATGCTTCATAAAATGCTTTATTATATATAAAAGAACGTTGTTTGTCATACATTGAAATTACAGAATTATGTTCAATCCATCTAATTGATTCAGTTGTTAATTCAAATTCGCCAAGAGATGTTTCCCATTTCATTCCAATGTTTTCCATTAGGTTACCCTTTAATTTGTCTTTAGGGAAAGGAAAAGTTGTAGTTTGCTCGGTTACATTAATTTTCATTTGATTTGATTTTTTATTTATTAAGTCTTTATACAATTGTCTGTCTACTTTATACCCATATGCCTTTTGCAAAGCTATTTCTCTTTTAGATATATAGTGTATATCGTCGGAAGATTCGACAACTTCATACTCATTAGAATTGTAGCCTTGAGCCTGAGTAACCCTTAATTCAAGATTACGTGTAACTCCAATTTTTTTACCAGGTATATGATATATATGATACATAACAATTTGTTTTTACCCTACCGATAACGGTGCTAAGATTGCGGGATGTGATTTATAATTATTTAAAGATACGGAATTATGCACAGGCATAAAAATAGCATCGTTGTCAAGATACAAACCGTGTTCAACACTAATTGTTGGTAACTCATACATATATCTTTCTAATTGTTCAGAAGCTTGCTTTATATGATTACTATATAAATGACAATCACCTAGTTGTCCAATTAACGATCCTGCTTTTAAACCATTACCTTTAGCTAAGAACTCTAATAACAACCCATACATTGCAATATCATAAGGTAAACCTAAAAATATATCTACAGAACGTTGTTGCCACATTAAATCTATAACGCCATCATTAATATAAACTTGAAAACCGTAATGACAAGGCGGTAAAGCCATATCCGGCATTTCAATTGGGTTCCACGCGCTCACTATAAGACGTCTTGAATCAGGATTAGACTTAATATCTGCCAAAAGGTTTTTAAGCTGATCTACGCCGCCGAAATCGCGCCATTGCTTTCCGTATACAGGCCCTAAAGTGTTGTCTGTTCTTCCTGATCTTTCATAATCAGCATCCCAGTAGTGCACTTTGTGGTTTTGCAAGTAAGTTATATCTGTTCTACCTTGTAAAATCCATAGAATTTCTGTTAAAGCAGCATTGAACCAAACTTTCTTTGTAGTAAGTAAAGGAAAGCCATTACTCATATCGTGTCTTATTGTTCTACCAAACACGCTTAACGTGCCCGTGCCAGTACGATCACTTTTCTTTTTGCCTTGATATAAGACTTCTGACATTAATTTGTGGTACTCTTCTTGTATATTCATTATTTATTGTGTTTGTTGTAATAATATAAACATGCTTTATAATACTCTTGCCATATATTGTCTTTTGTATATACACTAGGTGACAAATGAAAGGCTTTATAGTTTTCCCCTATACTTATGGCTATTTTCCATTTATCAGGGTTTTGAACGTAATCTATTGCTTGAAGACCTATTCTTATGTTGTTTTTCAAACACCATTTGTATGCAGAAGCTTCTTCTTTATTTGCAATATAATTATCTGGTAAATTGTTTTTCTTTTTATTTTTTAATCCGCTTCCCATTAAATTTCCCAAGGCATTGCGTCGTTGTCAGCAACAGACTGGTTAGGATCACGTATTGGCAAGAAACACCCTGACTTGTGCTCCCATTTGAAATGAGCTTCAGCACCGTTTTCGCCTAAATTTTGAAACTTAACTTTAAGTACTTTGGCTTTAACAGTTTTGTTTTCATAATCTCTATGAACTAATAACCCGTGGTAAGAAGCATCATACCATTCACCACCGCCTTTAATGTTATACATTGTAGGCTCTTCAATTTTGCCATTAGCATCCTTATACATTTTAGTTGGGTGTGCTACCACAATAACTAAAACATCATATTTTTTTGCAAATATTTCAATCTTAGTTAGGTACTCAAGTGTATAAGCATTAACGTCTCCAGAATTGCCGTCATAATCTCTAACCTTATTAAAAGGATCAATAACTAAACACTTAATTCCTTTGCGCTTAACAAGCTCAGCACCTTTTCTAAGCACTCCTTCTAAGCTGTATCTATCCATATCAATATGATAGAAGTTTGAATTACAATGATCTGCAACTTGATCCCATTTACCACTACCAATATCTTCCTTAGAAGGCATATCGCCCCATACTTTTCTCATTAATTTATGAGCGTGCAAATATGTTGGTGCGTTTTCAGGCGAAGCAAAAGCTGTTTTCCAGCCATAATTCATATTATACCCAACGACCATCTGATCAACAAAATCAGACTTTCCACTACTAGGTATGCCAGTAACAGTAATAAACTGGCCGGTATAAGTACTAAAAATATCGTCAAAATTTTTAAGGCCAACTTGGTAACCTGGTTTAAAACCGTTTCTAACAAAATCTGTAATCTCGTCTTCAATGTCTTTGAAGGTTGTGACTCCTTCGAGGGGAACTGGCTTTGCACCGGTAATACGCTGCGCCAAACTTTCTTTTCCATGTTTTAATAAATATTCGTTTGAATCTTTGCAGTCATCAAAAGTTGATATAAAACAAACTTCAGCTCCGAGTCTTCTAATAAACTCGCTTTGCAAGGCTTGTCCAGCCTCATCTCCGTCTAAAGCTAGTATTACTTTTTCTTTATCAGTAAAGTAATCTATACAGTTATCTAAATAATCTAAATTGTTTGTTCCAAGTGTAGCACCATTTGGTACAGATACAACATTGGGTATTCCAGCTTCATGCAAACTAAGAGCATCCATTTCGCCTTCTACAATTACGCAATACTCATATCCAACTATTGCATTTATGTTATAGAAAACTTTTTCAGCGCCTTTATAAAGCTTAAAGTTTTTGCGTCCATCTCTGTATTTTACATTTATAAGGTCATCACCCATAAAGTAATTAAAATGAATAGCATTTTCTTCTTTTCCGGTTTGAGGCATAAATTCTTTGCCTTCTGTAACTTTAAGAGCTTTTAATGTATCGTTTGAAATTCCTCTACTTTGAAACCACTCTTGAACCTTAGTACTTACTTCTTTAGGTTGTATTGGTTCTGGTTTAATGTAGACTTTTTCAGCGTTTCCTTTCCGCTGATATGTATGAAGTTGAAATGTGTTGGAGCAATGATGGCAAGTGCCTAAGCCCCTTTCCCAATCATAAGATGCACATTTAGCTTTCTTATTTTCAGGTTTTCTATTTTCGGAACAAATAGGACAAATACCTTCTGGTTTACCTACTTGTAAATCATACTGGTTGAATTGTTCTATTTGAAATCCGTTTATCTCCGTTGTTTGCATCGGGTAAAAAAGTTAGAAGTTAATTAAAATAAGGGGAGCTGTTCACATTACTCCCCCTATTGACACACACATTATTACAGAATTAAAATGGCAAATCATCCTGTGGTTGTGCAGCAGGTGGAGCTGCTTGAAAACCACCTTGTTGTACTTGATTATCTCTTGGTGCTGCATCTACGTTTGTTCCATTAGACCAAACAACTTTTACATTTCCAAGATATACTTTGTCCGCTTTCGCTTCTCTTTCTTCTTTTGACTGTTCAACAATTACAGGCCCTTGGTTTCCATAATTGTCTACTGCGTCATTGAGTGTAATTGTAATAGGTAAATACTTTCCTTTTTTACCTTCAATAATTTTGTCTTTTGGTATCGCGTTTAAGTTGATACTAGTTTTAATAATTGATGCCATAGTTTTAGTTTTAATTAATTAAAGTGTTTTTGATATAAAATAATTCTTAGGATCGAAACTTTGATCCTTATAGTACAATCTGTACTGCTCAGCGGCTTCCTCAACTTTAAACTTACCACGCTCAAGGAACTGAGGGGAACAGTCAAAGATACCAATTTTTTTTGTTTTTTTATCTATAACCAAGAAAATAAAATCCATATTAAAATAACTTGAATATATAAATGCTTGACTATCATAGTTATAGTTTCTTGCGCTTTGCTCAAAACGTGTTATGTCTCCAGATGTTTTAAGATCAACAATAATACCTTGTGTATTGTTTTTAATATCTGTTTTACATTTCCACCATTCACCCGCTAATTCTATAAGGCCTGGAATTTCGTACTCAACATCTATGTCGCGAATTAAGCCATTTGCCGTTTCATTAGCCATAAGGGTTTCATTCAAGGCCTGTAGCATATCAGCTTCATGCTGCAATAAACATATCTCTGGGTTTGTCAGAGCTTTGTACTCATTATTGTTACGTGTTTTTGCATCAATAATTTTGTACCTATTCAGTTTTTCCGGTTCCAACACTAATGTGTGGAAGTAAGCTCCTTTTACCAAGTTCGGATTAGCGGGCTGTGGTTGGTGTAACATAAGAGGATCAGTTAAAAGAGTTCCTATGTTAGAATTAGATAAAAACTGTTTTCCGAAATCACCGTAATACAGCTCATCATCTTCTAGCTTTTTTAGTATGTCATTTAACTGAGCCTTTTTCATTATAGTGTTTTTAAAAGTTGAGGATCTACTTCGTATTTCTTTTTAATATCTTCTATAGTTCCTTTACCAGATTTAATAAATTCTTTTGCTTTTTCTAAAGCTTGCCCTTCTAATTTAGGTTTTGTTACTGCCCTACCATGTTGATTTGTTGCATCCGAATCAGCTGTATCATCTATTAATAATAAATTCCCAAGCGCGTATTTTTTTCCATAAGAAGAACCGCTGCCATACTGTTGAGGCACTTGCATACCCTTTTGATTTAAATCAACACCAACCAAAGCTGTTGCAGATATTTCAGCTGTACCATCAGATATTGTAGCAACTGATTTAAACATTGGAACAGGTTCTGTGGCTATTAACTCTTCGTCTATTTTAAAATACACACTGTATTTATCATTAAACGGCTTAAGTCCTTCAAGTATATCCTCAGCAGATCTGAAGTTGTACTTACCAAAAGAATTAAATCTACTTTTCTTCGATTTAAACTCTACTTGGATTTTACTTAGTTTTTCGTGTAGTTTCATATTAATTTAATTTAGTTATACATCTCAAAGATAATCAATTACTTGCGAAGAATCTACATTTTCTATTAATTTTTGCACTGCTTGTTTCTTTATTTCAGAAATTCTCACATACGCACTTGATCCTTCTATATTTAATATTTCTGCTATTTTATTTGCAGAATGCTTATCACAATTAAGCCCATAGCTTAATCTCAATACTTCAAATTCTCTTTCATCTAAATGCTTTTTTAACAAACTTGTTAAATATACATTAAGCAAAGCTATATTATAAGGTTCAGACTGATCTGGTATTTGGTGCATCATATTTTCATCATCTTCATTAACTTGTTCATCAATACTTAAGAATATAGAATTAAAAAACATAGCCACCATTGCTTTATCTTTACCTTCATCTTTTCTAATTTCATTTAGCTTATGCTCTGGTATTCTTATATCACCTCTATTAATATCAATAGCTCTTCGTATTGACCCTTTTATTCTTTTTGACAGGAATGACTTTAATGTTTTTTCTGGATCGTCAGATTCAATTACTGTCTCCCAAATTATTTTATCTACCGCTCTTATTAGTCCAAGACTTCCATCTTGAATAAGATCTGTAATATCCATAACACCTGATGCTTGATCAGAAGTTGAAAACTTCCTAGCAATATTCTCTACCAATGGCAGGAAAGTAACAATTAGTTCGTCTCGTGTGTAATCTTGAAATGCTTTAAACTCAATTAAATTAATTGACGCTTTAACATCATCTTTATACCTCACATAATTGCGAATGTTGTACTTTTTCATTTTGTTGATTTAATAGTTCTTTCTCATCTTTAAGTTCATTGGTTATATTTCGGTGTATGGTTCTAGTTGTGCAGTTTAATAGCTTAGCTATTTTTGTTATTGTTATTTTTTCGCCATTATCATTTATATAAAGCATCATGTCATATATGTCTGCTTCTGTTACTCTTTTTGTTTTACCTATCATTTGGCCCACAATGCTGAGCTTTTCTGATAATGATAATTTACACTGATATTTAAATATTATTTTACGTGTTTTATTTTTAGGCGGTTGTTCTAAATCTTTCATGCTAACATCGTAAACAATTTTGCTTACTGAATCATCTGGCGGTTCAAATGTTATAAATCCATTTTTTTTATTACAAATATACTCTGCTAAATTATTAAAAGCTTTTTGATCAAGCTGAGGATTTAAATACCATAAAACTAATAAGTGCCACTTTAAAGATCTATAACTTGTTATTTTAGCTTTGCTTCTAAACAGATCGTAACACTCATGAGTACCATCTTCATAAAAGTAACCCCATTCAAAACATGCTGTTGGCTTGTCTGATATAGGTAACCTCCTATAAATTATCCGTCTTTGATTTAAATAATCAAGCAATCTTTCGTGCGACATTAGCCTATTACTATTTATATTAACTACCTATTGTCACTGTTTTTTTGTGAAAGTAGTAATTTTTTTTTAAAGTTGTTAATTTATTTTAGTTATTTGAACTTTATCCCATTTGCCAATTGGCATATCATTATTGATTAAAAAATCAATTCTTTTTTTATATCGTTTATTCATTAAGTCCCTAACTACCCATATACCTTCATAGGGGCAATCACAGGACACTTTTACTTTAGTGCCGAACTTATACCCTAATTTGTATAAATCTCGCGACACGGCTAAGATACGATGTTTATATGGATCTTCTAAGTCTATTTCATACATTGATGCCGTATGTCCTGGATCTTCATTTGTTTGTTCAGGTACTGCATTGTAAACGGTTGCTGTTACGCATGCTATTATACTTACTATTAATGTTTTCATAATTTATTCTTTTCAATTAAACTAAATTGTTTGATTTATATGTAAACATATTGGTTTACTTTTATACATATATGTAAACACATTAGTTTACTCGTCAAAAAATTCCTCTACTGCATCTGTACCCCATTCTGCTGCTAAGGTTATTTTTCTTAAAAGTTCTACGTACTCTGTAAAGTCTATATCTGAATGGTCTACTTCTACCGAGTACTTATACTCGTACTGTTCTATTGTTATTCTGTAAGGTTGTTTTTTCATATCATTTTTACAATTGCGTCAAGACGTGTGTATAGCATATCAAGCTTTTCTTCGTCCACTGAATTAATTAACTCTATGAATTCCTCTGTTTTATTTTTAGGTTCTATTTTTTGTTTCTTTAAAATATCTATCTCAAGATTTTGTTTAAATACTTTTGTTCTTAGCCTTTTGTTTTGCTCTGCTAAGTTTTTAATATTTAACATATTGGAGTCGGCATCTTCTAGGTTTTTATTTTCTACATTAACAGAAAATGAATCATATACAACTTTAAGAGGTTCTGAATACATAACAGCTTCATCAAATAGTTTTAAGCCGTGTAATACTGTTGCGTGATCTCTACCTACTAATTTACCAATTGACGTTAAAGATTGTACTGTGTATCTTTTAGCAAGCTTATAGTATACAGCTCTTGCATAAGCCATATCTCTGGTTCTTGTTTTCTTTTTTAAACTAACTTTAATGTTAGCTTCAATATAATCTCTTATAGTTTCTAATTGTACTGTCATAATATTTAATATAGTTGTTCAAAATCTATTATTGCATCTTGAGGAAAGTCTTTTAGTATTTTACTAGTGATGTCATCGATAACATGGTCAGCCAGTCTTGTATTGATCAGATACTCATGACGACCATAGCTATCAATTACTATAAGCTTACCCAATGTGATCAAACTTATAATTCCACTTAATATACTTATTAAAGAATCTACCAATTGATTCAGAATGTTTCATTGCATAAAATATTTCAGTAGACACATTTTCAAATTGGTATACTCTTCTGTTTGCAAACTTAACAGTTAGCAGCTTAGCTTCAAAGTCATATGACATTGTTAAAATTGCACTTGAATTTACTTGTAGTTTTTCTTTAGTTACTTTCATAATTGGTTTCTTTTGGTTTTTAATTTTTGTATTTTTTTCTGTATTAATAATGCTTCAGTGTATTCTTCTTTAGCAACATGCTCACGCTCAATATCTTGCAACTCATCTATTTGAAAAGTAATAAATTCGTATTCGGTAATTTCATACCTATCGCCATGCTCATCAACTGCATAAAATCTTTCTGGTTCTTCTTGTGCTTTTTTACTACCAAGATCAAATATTTTCTCCGCTATTAGCGTTGATAAGCGTTGCATTTCTGACTCTGTCATCTGTAATTAATTTTAAAATGTGTTTATATATTTCTACTTCTTGCTTGTGTTGCTTAATTTGATTGCGTTTTACAGCAGGGCTTTCGTCAATACCCATCCATTGCCAGTCGTCAGCTTCAGCTTGTTGCCATTTGTGTATAGCATTTTGCAGCTTAGCATTAATTTTGTTGTGTGCTTTTTCTCTTATATCCATTCTCTATCTATTTGAGTTTCTAAATCAGTTATACGTTCGTGCATTGATGCTAAGATACGAATTAATTGTTCGTTACTTGCATTTAATTTTAATATTTCTTCCATAAATTTTATATTTTTTGTGTAAAGCTATTTGTATTTTAAATATAGTATATAGTTTAGTACAGCCCATGCAATTAAAAATAATGCTTTAGCTAGCTTCTCTATTACTGCAGCAAGTTTGTTGCTAGGTGTTATGAGTTGTTTATTCATACAATTATATTATCAATTAGTATTCGTGCTAAGTTTATTTTTTAAACGAACTTTGTTTTACTAATTTATTTTTAAATCTTGATTTGCCTTTAGTTTCAATAGACAACCATTCGTCGTCAGTTAATGGTTTACACTCACCAAGACCAGCTAATTTTTTGATACGTGCATAAGCTGCTTGCTTGCGTTGTTCTTCTTTGTATTGTAAAAATTCTTCTTTGGTCATGATTAAAAAGTATGTGCCATGTGATTTCTTATGTAAAGTTCCTTGTATAATTGTTCCCATCTGATGCTGTCGTCGTCTAGTCCGCAAGCATTAAGTATGTATTGATCAACATATATATTAGAACCTAAGTCTATAGCAGATTCGATTTCATCTTGAAGCATATAAGCATCAATATATATATCTCTATCAGTTATTACATTACCCCATTTACCTTGATCCATAGCTACATAAATATCGTAGCCATCTGCTGTTTGTATTGATTCAAATGTAACATCATAATCCGTTCCTTTGTGTTCAGTGTCAAGTATTGCTCCTGACTTTTCAATTACTAAATTTTTGTAGTGTGACATAATTACCATGTTTTAGTTAAGTGTGTGTTATAATATTGTTTTAATGTTTTATTAAATATTTGTATTGCTTCGTCGTCTGTTTCTTTAATTATATTTTTTGTGTATAGCATTTCAAGTAGTTGCTCGCTTACAAAGTCACAAGTAAGTTCGTATAGATCGCTAGATAGTTCTTGATATTCTGGCTTTGTCATTATTGTGCGATTAAGTTATTAGCTGCATACTCTTCAAATGATGGTCCGTGATCGTAGAAGTTTTGATAGATTGCATTGTAAGCTGCTTCTTCATAGCTTCGAGGTCTGCCAAACAAATCGTCTTCTTGAAATACATCGTAGTTTAATTCGTCAACTGCATCTTTGCAATCTTTAGTGTAGATACACATATTGTCAACAACCTCGTGTATAGCAGCGTAGTAGTCGTCTAGATCTTGAATAGTATAATCTTTTAAGTCTAATAAAATTCGTTCAGTGTAAAGTCTTTCAAAGTGTGTCATAGTTATATGTTTTTAGTTGTTACATTTATATTATCAATTGTTGTTCGTGTTAAGCTTATTAGTGGTATATTAATCCTACTTTGTTTGTTGTATTAAACCATTTGGTTGCGTTTAAATCATTCTCAGAAGCATTTGCGTATCCTGCTGCAGTTAGTTCATCTTTACTTTTAAAAATTTCTGTGTGACGATCAATTGTGCGATCAATCATATGTTTTTGTTTGCCCGAGTTACTATAGATAACATCAAAATTGTCAGGTAGTATTGTGTTTTTAAACATCTCAACCATATTCGTGTAGCTATAGAATTTAACATCTGGATTTTGTACTGCAATCTTTAACCACTTGTCAAGATATGCCCTAGAATAATAGTCGCCCGAGTCGTGTATGCGGACAAAGTCTGCTTTCTTCTTTTTTATTTCATCATTCATTTTTGAAATGAATTCTGTTGTTTTAGTTAATTCATACCTCTTTTCAAATGCCGGTTTAACGTTCGACCATATATATGCACCTTTCTTAGCATAACAAAACTTAACACATTCAAGAGCCATCGGACAAGTTAATTTACCACTTGCAGATTTGTATGCAGGGATCCCAAAGTTAAATACCCGCTTGTTAAGTAATGTACTTGTTTTTTTTAGTTTAGAGTTTTGTGTAAGTAAATTCATTTTAGTTTGTTTTAGTTGTTACATATATATTATCAATGCTCTACCGTGTTAACCTTGTTAAAGCTTTAAATCTTTATTTATTTTTCTAATTTCTTTTTTCATTTCAATAATCAATTCTTTTAATACATATTTGTATTCAATCTTCAACGCAGCAAAATCTTCAAAATATAAATGCTTTCCTAAACTTGGTTTTGTTACCGCCGCGTGTATAGCATGCTCCCGTACCTTATCTTTATATAAACTCATGACCATACTCTTATTAGATATTTTAATGTGTATTCTTCATCTTGTCTTGCAGTAAATTTCTTTGCTTCATCATATGCAGCATGTATATCCTCAGCATAAAAACTATACTCAATTAGTTGTCTATTGTCTTGGACAGCTTGGAACTCTGTTCTATATAAGCCTAAGTTATTGTCTTCCATAATTATATAAGTTTTATTTATATTGTTGTAAAGGTTGTTAATTATTTGTTAGAATTAAAAGTAATGGTGTTATAATGAAGAGTCTCGTACTCTGTCGCATTATTTCTTCGTGTGAAAAACAGCGACATTAGCCTGTTAATTATTATAGTAGTAGGCTAACGTCCCACTTTTTTTAGTTATAATTCTGCACTTTCAAAACAGTCGTATGCGTCAGTTACTTGTTTTATTTTGAATGCTGTTTTAAGATCTAGCAAGACGCTAAGTGTTAAGTCGCCTACAAATTTTTGCGTGGTGAGGTTGTGTTCAAGACGTTCACCGAGTGCCGGGTATTCTTTTTTGAATAAGATTAGTCTTGTTTGATATTGCGGTTGTAGTCTTTGGTTTAGTGTTTTCATGTGTGTGTTTTTTAGTTACGTATATATTATCAAATGTGTTTCGTGTCAACCTTATTTAAAAGTAGTCTTGGCGTATAAAGTTATTTATTATGTTATGTATAGCATCTTGATTGGTTCTTGTGTTGTGCACATATCTTTCATCTTGTTTCCAATTCTTCAAGTTGTTTTCACCTTGCCACTTAGCATAGATCTCGTGAGCGATTTGTTGTAGTGTAGTTTCTTGTGTAGTCATAGTTATATTATTTAATGTTCATATTTATTATCAATTTAGTCTCGTGTCAACCTTATTTATATTCATTGTCTAAGGATCCATGGATATAAGACTCTTCAATAGCACTTTGTATTTTAGCTAAGCACATTTTTTCTGAGATGGTTTGTTTATTTATGTAGCAATCCATTATTGAAGTGATGAGGTCTAGTGTTGCTTCGTTTGTTTTAGCTTCGTTCATAGTTGTATTTTTTAATTGTTAAAATCTTCATATACTTCTTGTACCCATTCTTTTTCATTAGGACCTAGTTGGTTGTAGTCCATACCAAATTCGTCGTTTGCAATTCCATTGTAAGTCATAGTTATATTTTTTAGTTACATATATATTATCAATAGTCCTTCGTGTTAACCTTTTTTATGTATAGCATTTTATTTACAATACTTTTCTTCGTAGGCCATTAAATATTCTACTTGTTCTTTAAGATTTTTAAATTGTTTTTTTACTTGGTAGATTAATGGAGCTTGGTGGTAAGGGTTGTCTTGATTTGTTTTAAACCTTATGTATCTAGTTGTTGGGTATATTGCAGCCCATTTGCCATTTGCTAATGTGAAATAAAGATTTCCTTTTTTAGTTACTTTTATTAGTTCCATAATTATATTTTTTAGTTACATTTATATTATCAATTTACTCTCGTGTCAACCTTATCTTTTTAGTAAACTATCTAAGAATAAAGCTATTCCATTCTCATAGTCTTGCATTGCTTTAGACTCTTCGCATGTGTAGATTGGTTTGTGTGTCATAGCTCTTGTTTCTACTCCATTTTTAGTGTAGTCGATCCATGTGTAATTAGACTTAGGGCTTGTGTGAATTTTGTAAGGAATCATAGTTATATATTTTATATTCATATATATTATCAAAGTGAACTCGTGTCAACTCTTTTTTTATTTAGACTAAGTAATATTTAATTATTATTATTATTTTTTACTTACATATATATTATCAAATAGCACTCGTGTCAACCCTTTTAAAAATGCCCAAGGAAATGCTCAGTAATACACGTGAGGTGTCCTCAACGTAGCAAAGCTAAACGCAAAGTAAAACGTAAGTGTCAATGTAAACATAGTATGGCGCCATAGAATATCCCAAACGTACACGAAAATCCCGCGGAAAGGTCAAACATAAACGCCAAAACGTCAGAAAAGCGGGGGACCCGGTCAAAACAAAATCAAAAAGGTTTTTAGTGCAGCGTTGTAAAATATAGGTGTAATACCATACCTCAATATTTGCAACAATTTTTTTTCCATTCAGTGCTTTTATATAAAAAAAGGTGAATTTTTTTTAAAAAATTTCAAAAAACGCTACGCGTATTATATAAGGTACGGTGTAAAAGTGCGACGTTAGGGTGTTAATATAAATAGTAGGGGGCTAATGTCACCTTTTGGCATTTGATTGTAAAAATTGGGTCCTATGTGTAAGTATATATAGTATACAAATTACTTAAAAATGGCTATTAACTTAGGATCTGACAACATTACGGATATTTATCTAGATGGAGAGCTTGTTACGGCTATTTATATAGGGGAAGAACAGGTATTATAGGCATGGCTAAGCAAAAACTATCACCTGAAGCTGCAATAGCTAAGGCAAAGAGGGATTTACGCTATGCAAATAGTAGGGATCGCGAAATAAAAAGAGCAGATGCTCAAAAAAAGCGAAGAGCAGCAAAAAACTCTGGAAGAAGCATCGACGGAAAAGACTATGATCACAATACAGAGCGTTTTGTGTCGGCTAGTTACAACAGGGGAGGCACACAGAAAGGTGGTACCGATGGTACAAAGGCAGAAAAGAAATCAAGAAAGAAATAATATAAGATGGCAATAATATATAGCTACGAACAGGAGGCAAATCCTCATTTTTCGGATTTATTACTAGGTACAGATGTAAGTGCGGTTGGGAAACCCACTAAATCTTTTTCTATACAAAGCATTGTTGACTTAGTGCAGTCGGTTATACCAGGCGGTGGGACTGTTACAAGTGTTGCAACTAATGACACTAGTTTTATTTCAATGGGTGGCGGCCCAATTTTAACTTCGGGTACACTTACTGCTTCGCTTTCTGCTACAGGTGTTCCATCTGTAAATACTTTCCTAAGAGGCGACAATACTTGGTCAACAATACCTGCATCGCCAAATACATTATATACTTTAAGCAGTAGTTTAGTTGGGACTAATGTTAATATTGACTTAAACGGAACAGATAGCACAAAAACAGTTGTTTCTTTAGCTGCTGGCCCAAATATAAGTTTAACAGACAATGGATCTAACCGTATTACTATAGGGGTAACTAATTTACCAGCCGGTACTGTTACTAGTGTAACAACAGGTAAAGGATTGGAAATACAGTCTGGAACTGCGACTAAAGATCCTAAGCTAGCCATTGATATTACAGGTAGTAATAACTACATAAAAGTATCAGAAGATCAAACTACAGCATTTGCTGAAGATGTTATCGCTTTTAATCAAAACTCTTCTACAAATATAAAAACCACTAAGTTGGGTGAAATTACACCGACTTCTTTAACGTTAATCAAAAACTATATAGACGCAGGTGACGCTGGAGATATTACAAATACTACAGACAATTATGAAACCACAGCTTCTGTTAAAAATGTAGTAACATTAACATCGGCGGAATATACGGCATTGGCGCAAAAAGACGCTAATACAATGTATATTATTGCTGGTGCTCAGCCTACGTATACTACAACATTGGCTTTTACTAATAATATAGTAGGTACTGAATATACAATAGTTGGTGATCAAGCTGGTTTAGAAAAAACCGGACCTGTAAATGCCTCTTATGCTTATAATACCACTGTTTCTCCAAACGAGGGATATTACTTCTCTGTACCGGCTTCAATAACAAATGCCAGTGGTTTATTTACTGCTGATGAAACGGTTAATACAATATTGTCAGGTACTGTATCTGCAATAGCTGATCCAGGTGTTACAGCTACACTTGCTCTTCAAGTAGCCCCAAGTATGGGCGTTGAGGGCGTTGAATACACTTTAGACGGAAACGTCTCGGGTAATACGGTTACAGGTTCATCTCCATTAGATTATAGTTTTAATACTATAGTTAATGTAACCCCTGGATATACAGCTACAACACCGGTTGTGGTAGATAACGCATCGTCAACAAGAGACGGGCAATTAAACGCTAACGAAACAGTTATAACTTATATAACGGGCGCTATTGAAAAAGATCCTGGTGCTGAGGTAACAGTTACAGCTGATATAATAGAAAACTTTACCGGGGAATATCCAAATGAAGCTACTATAGTTGTTACACCTTTATCATTTTCTGGCGACTCTCCTGTATTTTATGACTTTAATGTTTCTGTTGTTGCAAATGAAGGCTACTATTTTGTTGAGCCACCTGTTATTACTGGTGATTTAACTGGTACATCAGAAGTTACTAGGGATGCTGTTATAAATGTTTCCGGTCAAATAGAAAAAGTAAGTAACACTGCTATTGTTAATTTAGAAATAACAAATACAATTGATGGGCCTTCAAATGGTTATACAGTTACTACTGTTCCGTCTTCATTACAACTAATAGGTGAAATACCTTTCCCTTATGCTTTTAATACTACTGTAACATTAAACGAAGGTTTTGAATGGATCTCAGGTGTTGCGCCTACAATTGAAAATGCTACAGGTACATCTAATACTGTAGGCGAGCAGACAGTTACAACAACAATATCAAATGCTCAAGTTGCAGAAACAACGCAGTTAGTAGAAGCTACATTAAATGTTGACTATGTTATAACAGGTGACGCGGTATGGTCACCAGCAGGTGATCCTTTCGGAACAATACAAAGTGGTTTACCTCCTTTTCAATATAACTGGAACAATACAACCGAATTCCCTAATAGAAAACCAACAGTTGTTATAGATGAGCCAAACTATGGTTTCTCTGTGACTCCATATACGGTACCATCGAGCATTGCGGATCAAATAGTAGAAGACACAACAGTTAATGTTACGGTATATGCTACTATTGTGCCTATCGTTGAAACAGGAAGTGTTACTTTAGATGTACAAAACAATATAACACCTAGTGGGACTACAAGTGTTACTGTTACTAAATACTTAAATGGTGTTTTAGATGAATCAGCTGGAAATACTATAGAAGGAGAAGTTGGTGATACATATTCATTTACTACAACAGCGGTTGCTATTGCGCCGAGCGAAATATCTAACGGTCCATTCTACTCAGAAGGTAATCCAGTCAGTGGAATTATAGGTTCTGGAAATATTACTAGAACGCAAACTATAACTGGAGAAACTACAACAACATCTACACCAGTGGTAACTACTGCTACGGGTAGAACATGGAAAGCAATGAACGAAGGCGCTACAAGAGTTGCTCTTAGTTCAACCGACGACCAAGCTAGAGGATATTTTTACCAATGGGGTAGATTAACAGATGGGCACCAGTTAAAAAATTCTGATGCTGTTACTCAAACATCTGATTCAGACGACCCTGGATCAAGTGATTTTTTCAGGCAATTTTCAGAGCCTGTTGATTGGAGAATTCCTCAAAATAATGCTTTGTGGCAAGGAGTTAGTGGAGTTAATAATCCTGGAACAGACGGATTTAGATTACCAACGCAAGCAGAGTGGGAGGCTGAGGTGGCAACGTGGGATACGCCAGACGCCGAAGGCGCTTTTAGGTCTCCTTTAAGGCTACCTATTAATGGGCTTAGGCAAGCAAGCGGAGGTGGATATGTGCTACAAGGAACCGCTGCACTATATTGGACTAGTGACACTGACGGAACTAAATCTATAGCTATGAATGCTGGTGGTACATATTCCACAACAAACCCTTCTTCTACCGCCTATTACCCATATAGTAGAGCTATAGGTACAGGCGTAAGGTTAATACTCGATGAGGCTTACGATCCAAATTATTCTGGTTATACTCCGCTAATCTAAATTATTTACTAAGTAATAAAAACAAAAAAACTAAATGGCAATAATATACAGTTATCCACAGGTAAAACCTAAAACTACAGATTTATTAGTAGGTACAGTGGTTTATCAATCAGATGAAGCCAACCCGGTAGACGGCAACCCCACTAGGACTTTTAGCCTTAGAGATGTAGGTGAATTACTTTCTTCTTATAAATTATCAAGTAAAGCCCTTGGCCCAAATGCCACTATAATTTTATCTGATGACTTTGATCATATTAGTGCTGTTAATTTAATTAGAGGCAGCGGTATATCAATAAGTGATAATGGATCAAATAATATTACTTTAAGTAATACAGGCGTTTTATCTGTAGCAGGAGCAAATACAACTTTTATAAATTCAACTCCTGTTCTTACTTCTACTGGAGCAGTTACCGTATCCTCTAGCTTATCTGCTTCAGGTGGTGCTGGAAATAGAACATATTTAAGAGGCGACAATACTTGGTCAACCCCGGTCCTTACAGTAAATACGTTTAATACGTCGTTTATAGATTTATCTCCAACATCTTCTACCAATGGAGATGTTATTGTGTCGGCTTCATTATCAGCCGCAGGTACTCCTAGCGCGTCTAGATATTTAAGAGGAGATAATACATGGTCTACTCCATTAAACTCAATAGAAGCTTCAAATACAACTTATATAGCTACAACGCTATCCACGTCTGAAACTGGTAATGTTTCTTTTTCATCTGCATTGTCTGCTACGGGAACGCCAAGTTCTTTAAACTTTTTAAGGGGCGACAATGTTTGGGCAGTACCGGCCGGGGGTGGAACTTTAACATCTATTGTAGCGGGCAACGGTATTAGCGTTGACGACACAGATCCAGCTAATCCAGTAGTAAGCAATACTGGCGTTTTGTCAGTAAACACTAAGACTGGTGATGCTGTATTAAATACAGATGATATTAATGAAGGCACAACAAACCTTTATGATAAAGTAGTAACAATTGAAGGTGACGGCGCAACTACCGTAACAAGCAATTACCCTAGCTTTACTATTAGTTCAACAGACACTATTGGTTTAGAAAGCGTTGTTGCTGGAGATGATATAACGGTAGATAGCACTGATCCATTAAATCCAATAATAAATAATTCAGCGCCTGATCGAACTGTTGTACTAGAGGAGGGGCCTAATATAACAATTAGCGGTATATATCCAAGTTTTACTATTTCTGCTGCTGATGCTCCAGAATCTGCGGTTACTTCTGTAAACACTCAAACTGGCGCAGTTGTTTTGGACACAGATGACATAGCAGAGGGTTTAACTAATTTATATGACAAAACAGTCAGCATAACAGGTAGTGGTGCTGCTGTGGTTACCGGCGATTATCCTAGTTTTAATGTTTCAGTTACACCAGGAGAAGCCGGGGCAATAGCAAAAAACAATTTTATTAGCAATGGTGTTCAAACAGATTATCAGCTATCAGTAACACCTACCTCAGCTACTTACACAGAAGTTTTTATAAGTGGTGTTTATCAAGAAGCATCTACTTATACATTATCTTCAGATACTATAACTTTATCTACCCCGGCTGATAATGGAGATACAATAGAAGTTGTTATTTTTGATTTAGGTACTGCAGGAAGCGGAGGTGGCAGCGGAGCTGTTGATTCTGTAAATGGAGAAACTGGTGTAGTAGTTTTAGATTCTGACGATATATCCGATATTGGAAAAACAAATCAGTGGGATAAAACAGTGGTATTAACTGGTGGTGGAGCAACAACAGTAACTGGAGATTATCCTAGTTTTACTGTGTCTACCCCAATTGTTGATACGTCTAGTTTTGTATCAAATGAAGATGACACCTACGCCACTACCCCGAAAGTAACTAATATAGTAACTTTAACGCAGGCAGAATATGATTTGTTAAGCCCAGCTAATGTGAACACTATGTATTTAATAATAGGATAATGGATTTTTTAATAGGATCAACGTCGCTTGCATTAGGAAAAATAAAATTAGGATCTGATAGTGTAGACAAAATATATTTTAACAGCGATTTAATATGGCCCCCGCAAGGACCATCTGTGTTTTGCTCTATTGAGGGTACGGCATCTTCTACATATTCTTTTAGCATTTGCTCTATTGAAGGAACAGCTTCGGCATCGTATTCTTTTAGTTCGTGTGCAATAGAAGGCCAAGCAATAATATAAAATAATTAAAGCTCTTTTAATTTTAAATAATATAAAAAAATGGAAGTACAAGTCCAACTGCAAATATCTGGAAACGACATATCATCGTATGATATATATCAAGACTCAGACAATTTTGCTACTCAATTAGTTACTGCAACGTCGAATGATTTATTGACTGGGATTTCGCTAATTTGCAACGATTTAACTAAAACAATTAGAGTAATTTCTAACGGTGGTTGTGGCACGCAAAGGGACATACCTATTAATTTTAATGACACAACGCCATCGGTTACAGTGCAAGGAGATGATCTTGTGGATTTGGATTCCTACTACTCTAATATGGCTTCAGATGGAAAAGGTAATATATGTTTAGTCTCTAATGGAGGGTTTAAAATATCGGTTAACAATGGATCAAGCTTTTCTCCAATACCATCTGCTTTGTTTACGCAGGGTGAATATCGATTTGTTATACGGGATAACAACAATTTTAGAATATTAAGTAGGGATGGGCAATTGGTGAATTGTTCATATAACGGTAGCACTTGGGCAATTAATGGCCCTTATTCCATATCGCCTATAACAGATACAATTTATGATTTTTATTTTTATAATAACTTTTATTATATAAAAACAAATAAAGAGCTATTTAGGGCTCCTGCCGGCGAGAATTTTCAAAGTGTTTTAGTTTTTGAAAACACATTAAACGCGGTAGCAAATAATAGTATGGATTCATACGGAGATGTTATGGTTGTTTCTGCAAGTGGAGATGGTTTTTATAAATCAACAGATAACGGTTTAAATTGGACAAAAATATACGATGGTCCAGGTGGGTTTGCCGGAACTGTTTATGTTGAAAGTGAAACTAAATTCATGGTTCAGCTAGCTTCTAGTATAGCATCAACAGATAATAATTGGCTTTTTACACTTAACGGGGGGGTTAACTGGGGCTCTTCTTGGCTCGAACCAGTTAGGTATGCTAAGCTTTCTGCGCCCACAAGTCCGTATTGCTATTCAACTTCTATAATTAAAGTTGGGCCAAATTATTATTATAATACTTCACCTAATAATGTCTCTGGCGCAACCAATCTTAAATACACTTCTACTGATATTTTTTCTACATCTTTTAGCGGTACGATTTATGAAGTAAATAATTCCGAAATGAATATTACAGCAGCATTGCCTCCTGGTCTGGGTAGATATAATAATACCGATCTACTTTATTCTAAAGGCAGTATAGTATATTCAAGGTCTACCCCGTATAATTCAGATGTATCTACGTTTTGTTTAAGAGCTGATATAGCAAATACATAATTAAAAACCGCCAAAACCAAGTAATAATAATATATAACTAATAAAAGATAAATGGCTACAACTAAAGTATCTAAAGGACTTATAAAAGACGGTGCCGTAACTATAGAAAAGTTAAACAACGCACTAGTAGTTACAGAAGCCGAGGGTATAGTAAATAACGATAATGACATTACAGTGCCAACCTCTGCTGCTGTAAAGCAATATGTGGATGATAATGTTGTTGGCGGGCTTATTTATCAAGGTGCTTATGATGCTTCTACAAATACCCCAGCACTTGATAGCAGAGGCACTCAAATAGCTGTTACTAAAGGCTGGACATATACAGTTACAGTAGACGGAACGTTTTATGGTGAAACCGTTAGAGTTGGTGATGTGCTTATTGCTGAAACAGATTTAGCTGCTGGGGCTGGAGCTTTAACTGATTGGACAACGGTGCAAAGTAATATTGATTTAGCTACAGCTGGAACATCAGCGACTGCTGTAAGAGGATTAGCTGGTTTTGACACAGACAACTTTACTGTTGTTGATGGATTCGTAAATTTAAAAGCAGGTGATATTATACCTTCTACCGTAGTAACAAGCATTACTGCTGGCACTGGACTTACTGGTGGGACAATAACTACAAGCGGAACAATAGCCTTAGCTGATACCGCTGTAACACCTGGAACTTATACTAATGCGAACGTAACAGTTGACCAGCAAGGTAGAATTACATTAGCATCAAATGGAGCAGCTGGCGGTGTAACTTCATTTACTGCCACTGACGGCACTTTTATAACGCTAACGCCTAATACATCACAAACTGGAGCCGCTACTCTTACGGCTAATCTATCTGCTGCTGGAACTCCTGATGCAACCACATTTTTACGTGGCGATAACCAATGGGTAACAGTTGCTGGTACAACATATGATTATTCAAGTGCTCAGTCAGGCGATAATGTAAATTTAAATTTAATTCCTTCAACGGGAGATACAGACACGGTTACTCTTGTTGCTGGGTCAAATATTCAATTAATTAATTCTGGAAATAGCGTTACAATAAATGCTACTTCAGAACCTATTCCAACGGTATTACCAAGTGATTTTGTTTTTATAAATGTTAAAAACGAAACTGGTAGTACAATACCATTAGGAACAGGACTTATGGCTGTAGGTACTGATGGTAATTCAGGTCATATATTAGTAGCTCCAATGGTTGCTGATGGTTCTGTTGAACCTAAATACTATATTGGGGTATTAGAAGAAGAACTTTTAAATGGAGAATTAGGTAGAGCTGTTACTCAAGGAGAGGTTAATCAAATAAACACTAATGCTTTTCTTGATTCTGATATTTTATGGTGTGATCCAGCAAACCCTGGAGGTTTTACAGCAACTGAGCCTTCTGCACCTAATTTAAAAATTTCTACAGCAATTGTATTGAACGCTTCAACAAATGGTAAAATATTTGTAAGGGTTCAAGGCAATGAAGGATTACACGAATTGCACGATGTAGGTATATCATCTCAAACAGATAAACAAGTACTTGCTTGGAATAATACTGCTGGTTACTGGCAAAATCAAGATAACTTATATTCTTTAACTGCTGGCACAGGATTAAATGGTGGTACTATAACTACAACTGGTACAATATCGCTAGCAGACACCACTGTAACACCGGGCGCTTATACAAATGCTAATATAACAGTTGACCAACAAGGTAGAATTACTTTAGCTTCAAGCGGTGAGTCATTTTCAAGTTCAATTGCTAAAGATGATTTTGTAGGTGATGGTACAATACAAGCATTTAATTTATCCGTAACGCCTTTTTCTACATTATTTACAAGCGTTTACATTGCTGGTGTTTACCAAGAAAAAGAAACATATTCAATAACGGATAGTACTCTTACTTTTACTACAGCTCCTCCAAACAATGCTTCTATTGAAGTTATGTCAGTTGTTGTTGCAGATATAACGCCTGGCGCTAATACAATTACAAGGAATGATTTTACTGGAACTGGTAGTCAAACTGATTATACGTTAACAGTTGCACCTTCTAGTATTAACTTTGTGGATGTATATGTAAGTGGTACATACCAAAACAAAGATACATTTACAATTGTAGGTACAACTTTATCTTTTTCTGAAGCTCCGGCTAATAGTGATGAAATAGAGGTGATTATAATATCTAATGTGTCACTGGTTCAAAATGAACAAGTAAATTATGGCGTTAATACAATATCAACAAGTACTACAGCTGTTAAAAATAACTTGTATGTATTAACTGCTGATTTAACATTAACACTACCGGCTTCACCTGCAAACGGTGATTCAATTAAAATAAGTAACTTATCAGGAGTTGCTACTTGTATACTAGGTAGAAATGGTAGTTTAATAATGGGTGTAGCATCTGATTTAACTTTAGATACGCCTTCAGCATCATTTGAGTTAATATATTCTGGAGCAACAAAAGGTTGGGTAATAGTAGGATTATAAAATAATAAAAAGATATGAGTAATTTAACAGATTTTTTTCCATCAGGAGGCGGTGGAGGTTTAACCCCTAAGTTTGAAGAGTTTAATTCCTCAGGAACATTCACTCCATCTCAAGAGCTAATAGATGCAGGAGGATATATAGAGGTGTTTTTAGTAGGTGCAGGATCATCCTCAAACAATGCAGGAAAAGGAGGAGGAGGAGGAGAGGTGATTATTAAAAAAATGTATTTAACATCTACAAATAATTGCACTGTAACAATAGGAGCCGCAGGAGCTGTGGGAACAAGTAACTATGGGGGAAATAGTATTTTTGATGGAACCCCTGCAGGAGGAGTAAGTGTTACATCAACAGGAGGTAATCAAAATGGACAAGTACAAATGTTAGGTGCAGGTTTTGGAGCTTTGTCATCTACTGATCACGTTGGTGGTGGTAGCGGTGTGATGGGATATGGTGCTGGTGGCGCTCACTATTCAGCAGGAGGAGTTTTATGGGGTAAAGCAAATTCAGGTCAAGGATCTAATACTTATAATTTTGCAGGATCTGGATATTGTTTAATTAAATGGTACGAATAAAAATGGAAAACTTAATAGCTATAATAAGACAAGGTAAAGTAGAAAATATAATAGTAGCATCTGATGATTATGCTGCAACTTTACAAGATGAAACTGTAAACGTAACAGGTAAAGGTGTTGGGATTGGTCACACATATAAAAATGGTGTGTTTACTGCTCCTGTAAAAACTTTAGAGGAAAAAACTGCTGAAGAAAAAGGGTGGAGAGATATGGAGCTTCAAGCAAGTGATTTTATCGTGCCATTAACTGATCATCCGCAGCACGCTGCTTATATGACATACAGGCAAGAGCTAAGGGATTATCCAGCTCAAGAAGATTTTCCAAACGGTACTAGACCAGTAAAACCTTAATATATGGCACTAACAAGAATATCAAACGATACTTTACAAGACGCTACTATAACGCAGCCAAAGCTTGGAGCGGAATTTACAACAAGCATTGTAATGCCTACAGTTACGGGTCCTTTAGTAGATTTATATCCTGGGCAAACTATATTTGTAGATTTTTATTACGGAACAGGGAGCGGTTCAGGAATCGATATAAGGTTTCCTAATTATACTGACCCTAATATAATCGTAAATCAATTAGTCGGTGCGACAGTTACATTTGATGGGCCACCAGGTTCAACTATAGGTTCAATTCCTTTGGGTAGTTACATAGTTGGCTCTAATGGGGCGTCTTTTATGGGTCCTATGGGAGATTTTCTTGTAACCATTGTATTAAACCCAACAGAGCAAACAAACACTGATAATGGACCGGTTTATGGCCCAACTGCAACTTTACTACAAGCGGCTTCTTCTCCAACCGTAGATTTTAGTTCAGCTCAGGTGTTTACAAAAACACTCACCGCAAATGAAAATATAGTTTTTACAAATTACACCACAGGTGCTGTTAAAGATTTAGTAATAACGGGTGATTTTACACTAGGATTTACTACAGGAACTGTAAATATAGCTGCTGGTGAATATGATGGCACAGTGTCTAACTTAATACAAGTAATCTGCGTAGATGATGTTACACCGACATTTTGGGTAACAATTTCACAACCTCAAATATAAAATATGAAAGCAATAAAAATAAACGGCGAAATAAAAACATTTGGTTCAGTTCCTAAAAACTGGACAGACAGCAATGGCACGTATTTTAATATTGGCGATGGCTACGCTATTGGTTTTAAAAATGTTATTACTCCTGAATATAATCATTTAACTGAAGAGCTTTCTGAAATTAAACTTATTGACCGCGTATATACGTACGATGTAATTGAAAAGCCGATTAAGGGAACGCTATCTGAATTAAAAGAGCAAAAAGTATCTGAATTAAAATCTATTATAGGGGGCAGACTATCACAAACAGATTGGTACGTTATAAGACAAGCAGACGCAGGAACAGATATTCCACAAGATATTAAAGATGATAGGGCAGCGTTAAGAACCGCAAGCGATTTAATTGAAGCAGAAATAAATGCTTTAACAACTAAAAAAGCAGTTGTATTGTTTGACATTAACCTTTAAAATTTAAGTTATGTCTTTAAATAAAAGATTAATAAATACAGGAGGCGGAGGCGGCGGTGCTTTTGATGTAGCTAATTTTACACCAATTAATTATTATAGTTTTTCCGCTGCAATAGGAGGAGATAATTATGGTGGTATTTGGTCTACAAATGGTTTGCATTATTACGTTTCAAAGTCTACAACGACAAAAGGAGTTTATCAATTTGATGCTTCTACTGCTTGGGATGTGACATCTTTATCTTATTCAGGAAATTATAGTGCATTAACAGGTACTGAATTTGCAGCAAATTATCAACCCTTAGAAATAAGTAGCGATGGAGTTTATTTTTGGAGTGATAGAAGGGAATGGAACGGAAGTAGTTTTACTTGTGGAACTTTTAGATGGACATTAAGTACTCCTTATGATATTTCTACCGCAGGAAGCAGGATTAATTTCTACACATCAGGAAATAACAATGTTATATATTCTCAAAAATGGTATAATGACGGAAGTTATTACCACGTTCAATATGGTACTACACATAGAGTGTTTAGTTGCCCAACTCCATATTCTCTAACAGGTGCTACTACTTTAAGTAATGGGACAATAACTCAATCTGCCTCAGATGTATCAATGACACCTGATGGTTTGTTTTATTGTTGGGTATATTCAACAAGTAATAATGATAATATGACTTTTTATCAATTTCCATTAACAACACCTTTTGATTTAGACACAAGAACAACTACTACAAATTTTACTTATTCAAGATTAGATTTACCATCACCCCCATCAACTGTAAGACTTGCACACGGAATACAAATAAGTCCTGATGGAACAAAAGCGTATTATTTATCTTCTCAAGGTAGAGTTTTAGTTGAGTTTGATACTAATGCGGTTTTTTAAATTATTAAAATAAAACGGAATATAAAAACCTTCAATTAAACTATGTGCGATAAAATATCATTCATTAGTAGGTTAAGCTAATTAAAAATTAAATATGTTAACAAAAGTAACAAACGATTTATTAGCGCTTGGTGAAAGCACAAGCGGTTTAAACAATAAAAAATAAAAAATGGCAATAACAAAAGTAGTAGGTGAATTAATAGCTGACAATGCAATAGGCGCTATAAACTTAAATGTTTCTGGAAATGGAACAGCCGGCCAAGCATTACTATCAGATGGCGACGGCACATTTAGCTGGGGAGCCGCTGGTGAATCTTACACGGCAGGAACTGGAATAACCTTAACTGGAACAGAGTTTTCTATAGGGCAATCTGTTAATACTGCTTCAGATGTTCAATTTAATAGTCTTGGGGTTGGAACCGCTGCTCCAACAACCGCTGGATTAATTAGAGCAACCAATGACGTTGTAGCTTTTTACTCCTCTGACAAAAGATTAAAAGATAATATTACAACTATACCAAATGCTTTGGATAAAGTATGTAAATTAGGTGGATATGAATTTGACTGGAACGCTAAGCAAGACGTTTACGAGGGTCATGACATTGGGGTTATTGCTCAAGAAGTTGAAGCAGCATTTCCAGAGTTGGTTGCCACAAGAGACAGTGGGTATAAGGCTGTTAAATACGAAAAGCTAGTAGCAGTACTTATTGAAGCTATCAAAGAATTAAAAGCGGAAGTTGAATCTTTAAAAAACAAATAAAATGGCGTTAGTAGGAGATTTGATTCAAACGGAATATATAGAGTCTGCAACAGAGAAAAAAACAGTAGAGATTTTTTACCCTGAAAATTTAACTGAATTAGATAATAATTATGAAAAAAGAGGAACAAGCGAACAAATAGAGGTTCCGTTAACAAAAATAAAAGAAAATATTATAGAAAATGTTTATGTAACGGTTCACTCTATGCACAGCTTTAAATTTGTTGCAGATGGCGAACACAAAACACTTTATAACATAACTTATAGAGTATACAAAAGTAAACAAGACAGGCTAAAGGATATAAATTCTTTTGTTTATCAAAACGTAGTAGACTCACAAGAGATAAACTACAATTTAGATAAGAAAGAAATTCAACAAGCTTATGAAATCGTGAAAACAGTACAAGGGTTTGAAAATTTAATAAACGATTAAGATATGGCGGTACCTAGTAGCGGAGCTTTAGGATTATATTCAGATATAGGAGTAGAATTAGGTGTGCCTCAGAGCAATGTATCTCTAGGGTCAATGTCTGACTCAGCGGGATTTGCCGCTCCTGATGCTATGTCTGATTTTTATGGTTATGTGGATGCTATAGCTCCAAGTGTTACAACAAGCGCAATTAGTAATGTAGGCACTACAACTTTAAGAGCTAATGGCAATGTCTCATCAGATGGTGGAGCAACTATAAGTCAAAGAGGGTTTTACATTGGAACAAATAGCTCATCTCCAACAAATAATACTAAATACACTGTAGGAGGTACTACAGGCAGTTATTTATACAATGCTTCTGGTTTAAGTGATAATACAACTTATTACTGTTGGGCTTTTGCCACTAATTCAGTAGGAACTACATATGGGGCAAGGGTTCAGTCAACAACTGTACAAGCATTTACACCAACATACGCACTTGCTAATTTAACAAGGACTCAAGTGTTAATAGGTAATATAAATTCTGCTATACCGCGTGCGGGTACTTTTACTATGTATGGATTGACATATTATATTAACCCTATAACAGGAGGATATGTAGGTACATATAATGACAATGATAGCGCTTATTTAAATGTTGGGGATTGGTTTCCTGCAAATCAAAACTTTAGAACATTTGAAAGAAATCCAGCGAGTTATAATTGGGTAACAAACGCACAAAATGAGCATAGGGCTCAAATGAACACAACTATTGGCGAATGGAATAATTATTATTCAACTCACAATTTTGAATTAACTGCATATCCTGGCAAATCTTTTACTAACTACTCTTTTGGTAATGTTAAAACTATAAACCTTGGCACAAATCAATCTAGCTCAAGGTTATACGCATCAGGAAACGGCGATACTTATGGGGCTACCGCATACATTTGGGCAAGATTTAATTACTCATAATTAAAACAAAATGATTACAGCCTTGAAAATATACCTATTGAACGCAGTAGCGCTTGCTGCTTAAAAAAACCAAAAAACACGTAATCTTATAACTATTAACTATAAACCAAAACCAATGACACTTTTTTACCGCACTCATTCGTGGAGTAGTGAACCACAAATTACCGATGAAACCAAAAAGCTATGGAAGCATATTGCTACTAAAGCTAATTGGAGAATCACCCAATTACCAAACGGTTTTTTTCAAACCGAATACCAAGATCTAGAAGATAAAGATACTTGGAACGACGTAACCAGAAGAGAAACAGTTAAAGGTGCAGAAGCTGCTATTGATTCAACAATAGAGCACTATGCTAAAAAACTAGAATTCTTAGACGGACCTAAAGTCGTTAAAACCTTTAAATAAAATACTACTTCAATCAAATTAAATTAAATTATGTCAGACGCAATTGTCAAGAACCTAAGTTTCGGTAACGAAGCTAAGGACAAAGTATTTGAAGGTATCACAAAACTCACAAAAGCCGTTAGCTCCACGCTCGGGGCTAGCGGTAAATGTGTGATGCTTGAAGATGGAAATGGAAGACCAATAATAACAAAAGACGGTGTAACAGTAGCAGATAGTATTATACTATTAGATCCTGTTGAAAATATGGGGGCAACGCTTTTAAAAGAAGCTGCTAGAAAAACCGTAAGCGAAGCAGGTGACGGCACAACAACCGCAACTGTATTAGCGCACTCTATACTAACTGAAGCTTACAATGTAGCCGATAAAATTAGTTCAAGAGATTTAAAAATAGGTATAGACAACGCTGTTGAAAAAGTAGTTAAATACTTAGAGTCAATTTCAGTTGGTGTACAAGGAGATATGATAGATCAAATAGCTACTATCTCTACAAACAATGATTCTGAATTAGGTAAAATTATAGGTGATGCCTTTAGATCTGTTGATGAAACAGGTGTAGTTATGATGGAAACATCGTCGAATGGTTCTACAGAAGTAGAAATAGTAGATGGAGTACAATATAACAAAGGATTAACGAACTCTCATTTTGTAACAAGCAAAAGTCAAAGAGTTGCTGAATTAGAAAACCCTTACGTGTTATTAGTTGAATCGCCAATAGATAACATAAGACAAATTCAAAGCGTGCTAGAGTTTGTTATAAAGGGTAATAAGTCTTTACTTGTAATAGCCGATGTAGACCAGCCAGTACTTGCAACTTTAGCAATGAATAAAGTTAAAGGTAATTTAAAGATCAATGTTATTAATGCACCCACGTATGGTGTTGCTAAAAAAGAAACATTAGATGATCTTGCAATGCTAACAGGCGCCACTATTATAAATGAAGACTTAGGAGATGATTTAGATTTAATTAATCCTCAATACCTAGGCTCTTGCATAAAAAGTGTAACTACAGACGAAGAAACAATATTACAAGTTGGAGAAGTTTCAGAAGAGGTTCAAAATACTATAAAAGGTATTAAAGAAAAACTACTGACAACTACTGAACCACATGAAGTGGTAAAACTTGAAAGACGATTAGCAAGACTTGCAGCTAAAATAGCTATAGTAAAAGTTGGTGCTAATTCTGAAATAGAATTAAAAGAAAAGAAAGATAGAGTAGAAGATGCTATATGCGCAACTAAAGCCGCAATTAAAGAAGGTATTGTACCTGGTGGTGGAATTGCACTGTTAAACGCATCGGAAACAGTTAAAGCTAAATCAATAGGTGAAGAAGCTTTGTTAGAGGCTATTAAGGCGCCGTTTAAGACCATTTTAGAAAACGCAGGTATAGAGTATCAAGAATCTCTTAGAGGCAAAGGAATGGGTCTAAATGTGATAACTGGTAAAAAGGTTAATATGATCAAACAAGGTATTATTGATCCATTATTGGTTACTAAAAGTGCATTAAGAAATGCTGCCTCGGTTGCTACAACTATTTTATCTACTGATTGTGTAATTAATAACTTAAGGATTAATGAAGGCAATAGGTAGAAACTTAATAATAGAAAAAGTAAAAGAAGGAACCACCGAAACAAAAGGTGGTTTACTTCTTGCTGAAAACCAAAGGGAGGACATTAGGTATATTATGGCTAATGTAGTTTCTGTAGGTGATGAAACAGCTGGTATAAAAGAAGGTGATCAAATTTATTATGATCGTCATGCTGGGCATAAAATAGAAGTGGATAAAAATATTTACCATATTATAAAATTACAAGATGTAGTTGTTGTTCTATGAAAAGGCTAGAAGCAGGAGATGTTCGAGAACTCAACCTGTTAAAACATTATCGAATAATAAGACAATGGGCTAGTAGAAACAACAACTTAAATGATGCGGATTTAGAATTACTGATCTACTTTGATTGCATGGGCTTTTTTACCAAGCAAGATTATAAAATCGGTACGTATGCTTATAGCTGGGACAATAAGCGCTGGAACAGATTGTTGAAAGAAGGGTGGATTACGGTTTGGAGAAAAAGAAACCATACCACTCAAAAATATCATATATACAAAGTTTCATTTAAGTGCAAACAGCTTATAAGTAGGATGTATCGTATTATGCTTGGCGAAGAAGATATACCAACAAGTCATAGAAGAAATAATATAATGAAGGGCAAAACATATATGGATACTGTCCTTAAAACTGCAATTGATAACGTAAACAAAGATAAAGACAGATAATATGTACAACCCAAATGAACAAATGATAGATCCAATGACTGGTATGCCGATGCAACAAACGGTAGTTCCACCAGCTCCTAGTAATACATTAGGTGCTGCTAAACCAGTTTTTAATAATACAACTCAAACTGCAGCTCAAGGGCTTTACGGAGATGTAGAGCAAAGACAAATGTCTATGGGTAATAGAACACCTATGTTCATGAAAGATCAAACTGGTGATGGTAAAATTACTAGAGCAGATGTTATAAAGGCTAGGATTGAAGGTTACAAAGAATAATGATTAAACTAATAAAAGATATTATGAAAAAAACTACAACACCAGCTGTAAGTAAAATAGAGGCCCACGGTACAACCGGGGCTAATGCTTTATGGGATGGGCCATTAGATACCACTGGTTTTCCAATGGGTAAAGGTTCTAGCAGTGGAAAAAATGGTATGAAAGTTAACATGGCAGATGTTCCTTATTCAGAAGGGCCTATTACGTCAAAGACTTATGCTAAGGGAAATGGCAGGGGCTGATATTAAACTGTACATCATTAACGCAATATCTTTATTAGTATCTATGACGAGCATTGAGCCTGTATTAAAAATAATGCTACTAGTGGTTACTATTGGATATACTGCTAATAAGTGGTATCATTTGTATAAAAAGAAATAAAAATGATTAGTAAGCACGTGTCTGATAAAGAAGGTGTTTATTCAAGGACTGCGCTAAGACTTGATATAGACAACACGCCTGAGCCATATCACTTGGTTAATATGCAGATAATTGCTGAACTTGTTTTTGAACCACTTAGAGAGTGGGTTGGTGGGCCTATAAAGATTAATTCTTTTTATAGGTGTAAAGAATTAAACTTAGCTATTGGAGGAAGTTCTAGATCACAACATTGTGAAGGTAGAGCTATTGATTTAGATGATACATTTGGCCATAAAACAAATGCTGAAATGTTTAATTATATAAAAGACAACTTAGATTTTGATCAATTAATTTGGGAATTTGGTGACGATAAAAATCCTGATTGGGTGCATGTTAGTTATGCCTCTGGTGATGAAAATAGAAGAAGAATATTAAAGGCTTACAAGCTTAATGGCAAAACAAAATACGAAGTAATATAATGGCATATATACAAAACTCTCCTCTTAATAAACTTAAGAAAACAACTAAAGGTAAAGGAAGACACTTCCTTACTGCTAAAGAAGGTGCTGGAATGACAGAGGCTGGCCGAAAAGCTTACAATAAAGAAACTGGTGGTGATTTAAAAGCGCCTCAACCAGGCGGTGGAAAACGCAAAAAAAGCTATTGTGCTAGGTCAAAAGGCCAAATGCAAATGCACAATATAGATTGTTCAAAAACACCAGATAAAAGAATTTGCGCAGCAAGACGCAGATGGAAATGCTAACATTAATAAATAAATATTATGGGAAATTACAGTAAAGGACCTTCAATGAAAGATTCAGAAATGAAAATGGAGAAACAAATGTCTATGGCTGGTCCGTCAATGACTGGTTCTCCAGCTAAAATGAATAACTCACCAATGGCTATGAAAGGTTCTTGGATGAGCAAACACTGTTCAAAGTAATGGAATCCAAAGGTTTAGGCGATACTGTTGAAAAAATAACTAAAGCAACTGGTATTAAAACAGTAGTTGATAAAGTATCAGAAGGCCTTAATATCCCTTGCGGATGCCAAAAAAGAAAAGAAGCTTTAAATAAAATGTTTCCATATAATGGCGTTTAAATTAAGTAATCCACCGTATTACATCGATAATACGCCTATATACAACGTAGACTTAGGCAACGAAGTATTAGGCAAAGCCGATAGAAACGGCAGCATACTTATAAATAAAAATATTACTGACGAAAAACAAAAACAAGATGTAATTAATCACGAGAAAGTTCATTTAGATCAAATGAAAAGAGGTGATTTAGATTACAACGACAGTGCAGTTTTTTGGAAAGGTAAAAAATATTCAAGAGCGCAAATGAAGGAAGGCGCTAAAAATCTTCCTTGGGAAAAAGAAGCTTATAAAAAATCTAAAACAAAATAATTATGGCATTTAAAATGAAACACAGCAGTCCTTTAAATATGATTAATAAAGGAAAAGATGATAACACAAAAAAAGGAAGCAGAATGAGTGCTTCTGAAGCGTCTGCGTCTGCAAAGCCGGATATGGAAGTAACCATTACGGCTAAAAAGAAAACTGTGCCTAGAGGATATGCAGCTCCAGCTGGAGACGTTAAAAAAGGTAGAAAAGTTAAAGAGATAAAAAAAGAAAGAAAATTTGATACAGTATCTTTATCTCAAAAAGAAAAACAAGGTGCAAAAGGTGCTAAATGGGCTAAAACAAAAACTTATAGTGTACAAAACGTAAAGTTTAACTAGTTATGCCTAAAGATAAAAAACCTTTTAAAGAAACCGGGCTGGGTAAATTTTTACTTGGTGCGGGCTCTACTATTATAGACGTAGTAGGCGATGCTCTTCCGGATAAAGGTCTTTTAGGTGTAGTTAAAAATTTAATAGATAAAGATCCAGATTTAAGTGAAGATCAAAAAGCAGAGGCTCACGATAGATTAGTAGAACTTTATAGATTAGAAGTAGCTGATAGAGACTCAGCAAGAAAAAGAGAAGTTAACCTAAGAAAGTATGGAACTGACTGGATGTTTAATGCAACAGGTATAGTTGGATTAGCGTCATTTGCTTTTTTAGTATATACAGTAGTTACTACAGAAGTACCGCAGTCGAATAAAGAAATTTTTATACATTTGTTAGGAATTGTAGAAGGAGTAGCCTTAAGTATTTTTGGTTATTATTTCGGTTCTGCAATTAAAGATAATAAATAACAATTAATTAAATTAAATTAAATCAAATGAAAAAAGTACAAGAAATTACAAAAGAACAATTAGCAAAAATCCAAGAACAGCAAAAGCAGTTATCTGATTTGTTGAAAGATATTGGATTTGTAGAAGTTCAAAAGCACGCTTTATTACATAAACAAGCTGGTCTTAATGAAGAGATTGAAGCTTATAAAGCAGAATTGGAAAAAGAGTATGGGGCTATTACTATTGATATAGAAACAGGTTCTTATACTGAAATTAAAAAAGAAGAGTAAAATGTCTTCTGTTATAAGAAAAATAAGTATAGGCTCTGACTATAAAAATGATGCAATGCACTATGCTGTAGGGCAAAGCGTTTATGGCGGTCATAAAATAGCTTATATATTATTTGACGAACAGGATAGCTCTTATAACATTCACATAAAGAAGGACAGCGAGGTAATGCCATGGAAGAAGTTTAATTCTAACATGGCAATATCCGTTGAGTATGATCTCGAGTACTAATGAGAAGTATTTACGACTTCATTGTGAAGCCAGTTGGCAAGCGCTATGACAACGAAAAGAAAGTTGGCGATAAAACCTTAATTACTAATTCATCTATTGAAAGCTTTAAATCGGTAAATAATTATGCTGAAGTTGTTGCGACTCCATTAGCGTATGAAACAGGTATAAGCGTGGGCGATATTGTTGTTATTCACCACAACGTTTTTAGAAGGTTTTACGACATGCGAGGCAACCAAAAAGATAGTAGATCAATGTTTATTGACGGCCTATACTTTGTTGCGCCAGATCAAATATATTTATATGGGAATACTAAAAAATGGAAAACTTTTAATGATAGATGTTTTGTTATTCCGATTAAAAATAAAGATAGCTTTTCTCTTGAAAAAGAGCAAGAGCTTATTGGTATACTTAAATACGGTAATAGTTCCTTACAGGCGCTAGGAATCAATCCTGGAGACCTCGTTGGCTACACTCCTGGAAGTGAATTCGAATTTGTGGTTAACGAAAAGAAATTATACTGTATGAAATCAAATGATATTGTAATTAAATATGAATACCAAGGAGACGAAGAAGAATATAATCCAAGCTGGTCAAAAAGCAGTTGAAGAATTAATAAAAGTAGCTAGAGAAAAAATTGTTGATTCAGATGATGATATATCAGCTGATAGATTAAAAAATGCTGCAGCCACTAAAAAGCTAGCCATATTCGATGCTTTTGAAATACTAACACGTATTGAGCAAGAAGAACAGCTATTAAATGATGAATCAGCAGATTCGCCGCAAAAAAACTTCAGAGGATTTGCTGAAGGTAGATCTAAGTAATGTACGAGCAAACGTTATATAAAATACTGCCTGATCATATTAAGTCTAAAACCATTAAAATACAAAATAGGTATAATAAATGGGAATACGGCTATAATAAAGAGCATGATGTTGTTGTTATAAGCAAGACTGGTAAGATTGGAGAAATATACGAAATACAAGGATTAAAAATAGCTTTGCCATATATAGATAAAGCTTATTTAAGATCTGAAAATAAATTAGATCAGTACTGGGAAGCTCAAAGTATACCGGCAGAATTGTCAAAGATTAAAACAATTTTTGAGTGGGATACTTACCCAGATCATTTTAAAAACAAATGGTACGAGTATATTGATCAAGAGTTTGAGTACAGAGAAAAAGGTTTTTCGTTTTACAACAAAGGCGTTCCTACTTATATTACTGGTACACATTATATGTATTTACAGTGGACTAAAATTGATGTTGGTCAGCCGGATTTTCGTGAAGCAAATAGATTATTTTTTATATTTTGGGAAGCTTGTAAAGCTGATAACAGATGTTTCGGAATGTGTTATCTTAAAAATAGACGTTCAGGTTTTAGTTTTATGTCATCAGCTGAGTTAGTTAATCAAGCTACTATATCGTCAGACGCGAGATTTGGTATATTATCAAAGTCTGGTGCTGATGCTAAAAAAATGTTTACTGATAAAGTTGTACCAATATCTCTTAATTATCCGTTTTTCTTTAAGCCTATTCAAGACGGTATGGATAGACCTAAAACAGAATTAGCTTATAGGGTTCCGGCTTCAAAGATTACAAGAAAATCAGTTGATAAAGTATCTAAAGATAAAAGTGAATTGCAAGGTCTTGATACAACAATTGACTGGAAAAACACAGGAGACAACTCGTATGATGGTGAAAAATTAAAATTACTAGCACACGACGAATCTGGTAAATGGGAAAGACCTGATAATATACTAAATAACTGGAGGGTTACAAAAACCACTTTAAGACTTGGTAGCAGAATTATTGGCAAGTGTATGATGGGATCAACATCAAATGCTTTAGATAAAGGAGGTGAAAACTTTAAAAAACTTTATTATGACTCAGACGTTACCAAGAGAAACCGCAATGGACAGACTAGCTCAGGATTATATTCTTTGTTCATACCTATGGAATGGAACTACGAAGGATTCATTGATACTTATGGAATACCTGTATTTGATACACCAGAAAAACCTGTTGAAGCCGCGGATGGCTCTTTAATTGAATATGGGGTTATAGAGCATTGGCAAAACGAGGTTGATGGTTTAAAAAATGATCAAGACGGATTAAATGAAATGTATAGGCAGTTCCCTAGGACAGAGCAGCATGCGTTTAGAGATGAAGCAAAACAATCTCTTTTTAATCTAACAAAAATATACCAGCAAATAGATTATAACGAAGACTTAAGAAATACTTCAGTTATAACTACTGGTAGCTTTGCTTGGGAGAATGGTATGCCTGACACTAGGGTTGTTTTTAACCCTCATAAAGACGGCAGGTTTAAAATAAGCTGGGTACCACCTAAACATCTCCAAAATCAAGTGATAATAAAGAATGGCACTAAATGGCCAGGAAATGAACACTTAGGGGCTTTTGGTTGTGATAGTTATGACATATCAGGTACAGTTGATCAAAGAGGTTCTAATGGATCTCTGCATGGGTTAACTAAGTTTTCAATGGAAGATGTTCCTCCTAATCATTTCTTTTTAGAATATATATCCAGGCCTCAAACTGCCGAAATATTTTTTGAAGATGTTTTAATGGCTTGTGTTTTTTATGGTATGCCTTTACTGGCAGAAAATAACAAACCTAGACTTTTATATCATTTTAAAAGAAGAGGATATAGAGGTTTCTCAATGAATAGACCAGACAAAGTTTGGAATAAACTTTCTGTAACTGAAAGAGAAATTGGCGGAATACCTAACTCAAGTGAAGATATTAAACAAGCGCATGCAGCCGCTATAGAAACTTATGTAGAATCATATGTTGGTTTATTAGATACTGGTTATGGGGACATGTATTTTCAAAGAACGCTAGAAGATTGGGCAAGATTTAATATAAACAATAGAACTAAGCATGATGCCTCTATTAGCAGCGGATTAGCTTTAATGGCTTGTAACAAGCATAGGTATGTTCCTGCTAATAAAATAGAAAGAAAACCAATTGATTTAGGTTTTAAAAGATACAATAATGATGGTAGTACCTCAAAAATTATACTATAAATGAATATATACACAAATACCAATAGTTCTTTTCCAAGCCAAGTGGTTAGTGATGCGGAGAAAGCATCGTTAGAGTATGGTATTCAAGTGGCTAGAGCCATTGAACAAGAATGGTTTGATCAAGGAAGAACTAATGCTAACAGGTATCAAACAAACTATAATAACTTTCATCAATTAAGGTTATATGCTAGAGGCGAGCAATCTATACAAAAATACAAAGATGAATTAGCTATTAATGGTGATTTATCTTATCTTAATTTAGATTGGAAGCCAGTACCTGTTATATCTAAATTTGTAGATATAGTTGTAAATGGTATGTCGCAAAAAACATACGACATAAAAGCTTTTTCTCAAGATCCAGAATCTTTAAAGAAGCGAACAAATTATGCGTTGGCGGTAATGAGGGATATGTATACTCAAGACCTTATTCAAAAAGCTAATCAAATAACTGGTGGTAATTTTTCAAATTCGTCATTAAGCCCTAGCGAGCTACCAGAAACAAAAGATGAATTAGAGCTGCATATGCAGCTAAGCTATAAGCAATCAGTTGAAATTGCAGAAGAAGAGGCAATAAATAATGTTTTATCTGCAAACAAATATGATTTAATTAGACGAAGATTAAATTATGATTTAACCGTACTTGGTATTGCTGCGCTTAAAACGTCTTTTAATAAAGCAAATGGAATTGTTGTAGACTATGTAGATCCTGCTTATATGGTATATTCATATACAGAAGATCCAAACTTTGAAGACATTTATTATGTTGGAGAAGTAAAATCAATTACAATTGCTGAACTTAAAAAACAATTTCCTAATATAACCGAAGAAGAGTTAAAAGATATTCAGAACATGCCTGGAAATAGCCAGTATGTTTCTGGATGGGGAAATTATGATGAAAATACTGTACAGGTTTTATATTTTGAATATAAAACATATTCAAATCAAGTATTTAAAATAAAACAAACAGAATTTGGATTAGAAAAAGCTATTGAAAAAGATGATAGCTTTAATCCTCCTCAAAACGATAATTTTGAAAGGGTTTCCAGAACTATAGAAGTATTATACTCTGGAGCAAAAGTGTTAGGCAATAATACTATGCTTGAATGGAAACTAGCGGAGAACATGACTAGGCCATATGCTGATACTACTAAAGTAGAAATGAGCTATGCAATTACAGCGCCTAGGATGTATAAAGGTAGAATTGAATCTATAGTTAGTAAGGTAACAGGCTTTGCTGATATGATTCAATTAACGCATTTAAAGCTACAACAAGTTATGTCAAGAATAGTTCCAGATGGAGTATTCTTAGATATGGACGGTTTAGCTGAAGTAGATCTTGGTAATGGTACTACATATAACCCAGCTGAAGCATTAAATATGTATTTCCAGACTGGTAGTGTTGTAGGTAGATCACTTACTCAAGATGGAGAATTAAATAGAGGTAAAATTCCAGTTCAAGAGCTGGCATCGTCTTCAGGGCAAGGCAAAATAGCTTCCTTAATAAATACATACAACTATTATCTACAAATGATAAGAGATGTAACTGGTTTAAATGAAGCAAGAGACGGTAGTAATCCGGATAAAGATGCGCTTCTAGGGCTTCAAAAGATGGCCGCTAATCAATCAAATGTTGCAACTAGGCATATATTACAGTCGAGCTTATATTTAACCCTTAGAGCTTGCGAAAACATCTCGCTTAGGATTGCAGATTGCTTAGATTTTGAGCTAACCTCAAACGCGCTAGCTAATAGTGTATCTACTTTTAATTTAGAAACATTAAAAGAAATAAAAAATTTAAATCTGCATGACTTTGGTATATACTTAGAGTTAGAGCCAGACGAAGAAGAAAAAGCGCAGTTAGAATCTAATATACAAATAGCATTACAGTCTGGAGGTATTGATTTAGAAGATGCTATAGATATTAGACAAATTAAAAACTTAAAGCTTGCAAATGAGCTTCTTAAATTAAAAAGAAAAAAGAAACAAGCCGCAATGGAGGCTGCTCAGCTTAATAACATACAAGCTCAAGCCCAAGCAAATGCAGAAACAGCTGAAAAAGCGGCATTTGCAGAGGTTCAAAAACAACAAGCTCTTACACAAGAAAAAGTTAATATTGAACAAGCTAAGTCTCAGTTTGAGATACAAAGAATGCAAACAGAAGCTCAAATAAAAAGAGAGCTTATGGCCGAGGAATTTAATTATCAAATGCAACTAGCACAAATAAGAGCTACTGCTGAAGCTAATAAAATTTCAGAAGTTGAAGATCGTAAAGATAAACGAACAAAAATACAAGCCACACAACAATCTGAGTTAATAGATCAAAGAAAAAATGATTTATTGCCAAAAGATTTTGAATCCCAAGGAAATGATGGCCTTGGAGGATTTAACTTAGAGCAGTTTACGCCTAGGTAGAAACAATTAATTAATTATATATTATTATATCATGTCAGAACTCGTAAAACAAGAGGGGGATTTTAAATTAAAAAAGAAAAAACCCGCAATGAAAAAGCTTAATAACAATGAAGATGTTATTAAAGTTGATTTAACACCTAACAAAGAAGAAGATGCCATTCAAGAGCAAAGCACAGATGAAAGCGTGTTACGCGCAGAACAACCCGAAGTGGAATTGCAAGAAGTGGTCGAAGGAGACGAAAAACCCAAAGTCGTTACCGAAGAGGTTACTGAAGAAGAGCCAGTAGTTATTCAAGAAATAACTGAAGATGAGGAAGAGGAAGTTAAAGATTTAACAGAACAAGTTGAACAGGCTGTTCAAGAAAATAACGAAACAGGTAAACAATTGCCTGAAAATATTGAAAAGCTAGTTTCTTTTATGGAAGAAACCGGCGGAACTGTAGAAGATTATGTCAGATTAAATGCTGATTATAATAATGTAAATAACGAAACATTATTAAAAGAGTACTATAAAAAAACAAGACCTCATTTAGATGCTGAAGAAATACAATTCCTTATGGAAGATACTTTTAGCTATGACGAGGAACTTGATGATGAGCGAGAAGTAAGAAAAAGAAAACTCGCCTATAAAGAAGAAGTTGCAAAAGCTAAGAACTATCTTGAAGATCTTAAGGGTAAATATTACGAGGAAATCAAGTTGAGACCTGGTATTACACAAGAGCAAAAGAAAGCGCTTGACTTTTTCAACCGATATAACGAAGAGCAAAGCATAGCTGCTGAACAACACGAAAGATTTAAAGCTGAAACTAAAAAGCTTTTTTCTGATGATTTCAAAGGTTTTGACATCAATGTAGGAGAAAAGAAATTTAGGTACGGTATTCAAAACGTTGAAAAAGTAGCTGAAAACCAATCAAACATCAATAACCTAATTAAGAAGTTCTTAAATGATAAAGGGGATGTTGTTGACACGAAAGGTTATCACAAAGCTATGTATGCCGCCGAGAACATTGACAAAATAGCAGCACATTTTTATGAGCAAGGAAAATCCGATGCTGTAAAAGAAGTTGTTGCTAAATCAAAAAATCCAAGCACTGATGTAAGACAAGCCGCCGCAGGCGATGTTTATATCAATGGATTGAAAGTTAAAGCTATTAGCGGTCTTGATTCTTCAAAACTTAGAATTAAAACAAAAAAATTTAACAATTAAAAAAATTAATTATGGCAGTAGTCGCGCCCGTATATGGGTCAATTAAACCGTCTCAGAAGCAACAACTTCTTGAGTCAAATTATTTAAACTTTACAGACGGATCTGGAAATGATTTCGCACAACAGTATTTACCTGAAATTTATGAGGCTGAAG
>Ga0209555_10000150_pt1 | contig 59929 bp, 60 predicted proteins | sample SaaInl85LU_5_DNA_FD_184643 | JGI IMG/M metagenome (GOLD analysis project Ga0209555, IMG submission 184643) | Marine microbial communities from expanding oxygen minimum zones in the Saanich Inlet - ESP_85LU_5_DNA (SPAdes) (version 2) | ecosystem: Environmental > Aquatic > Marine > Intertidal...
ATTGGATTTAGATTCAATCAAGAATATGCCTGTGAGTGCTTTCACATCTGTTGGTTTTTCCGAAGAAGAAATTAGAAAACTTATCTTTGAGCTGTCTAACCATTATAATTTTCATTATTTTCATATATGCGAAGGAGCACCAACAAACGAATTAGAAAAAAATATTGTTGGAAAAACTATAGCATATTTTGTTAGTGATTTCATTAAATTAAATTCCTCAAACAAATAAAATCATGGAATCAAATAAAAAGGATCAAGAAACGGCAAAGCAGCCAAAAGAAGAGATAAAAAACATCCCTTCTACAATTTGGAAGTTTATTATTTCAATTTTTAGTTTTAGTAATGACTCCAGCGTGAATCCGGTAGAAGTAATCGATAACATAAAAAAAGATATTGAATTTAAAGGTTACAATGTGTGGGTTTTAATGTGTTCGATTGTCATCGCTTCTATTGGTCTTAATGTAAATTCCATAGCTGTAGTGATAGGTGCCATGCTTATTTCTCCGCTTATGGGACCAATTAGAGGAATTGGGTTGAGTGTTGGAACAAACAACTTTAAACTCTTAATCTATTCCCTTATCAATTTTGGAGTAGCCACTATTGTCAGTATTTTGGTTTCCTTTTTGTATTTTAAGATAATGCCATTTAAAGATGCTACTGCTGAAATTTTGGCCCGAACAGAACCCTTAATTTTAGATGTACTTATCGCTTTTTTTGGCGGATTGGCAGGAATTATAGCAGCTTCGCGAAGTGATAATTCGACTGTTGTTCCTGGTGTGGCAATTGCAACAGCGCTTATGCCTCCGTTGTGTGTTACGGGTTATGGATTAGCAACTGGAAATTGGGATTATACTTTTGGTGCATTCTATTTGTTTTTGCTCAATTCTTTGTTCATTTGCCTTTCTACTATTGTAGTTGTCAGGTATTTAAAGTTTCCACTTGCGACTTATGTAAACAAAAAGAAAGAGAGAAATATCAAGATTTACATCTCTATTATTTTAATTATTATCCTTGTTCCTAGTGGAATGAAGTTTATGGAAGTATTTAATAAATCTGTTTTTACCAACACAGCTGGATTGTTTGTTAAAGAAAGAGTAAGTACAATCCCAAAAATTAAGATTTTGGATACTGATTTTGATTACGATGCCAGAACTGTCTCTGTTGTATTGGTTGGAAGCAACACAATATCTGTTTCCCGAATAGAAGAGCTTCAAGGAATATTAAACAGTGAGGATTATGGATTGGTTAATACCAGCTTTGTTGTAATTCAGAATGATGAAATTGAAAACAACACCTTTACAATGGACGATTATCGGATGCTTGTGAAGGAATGGGAACAAAAAATAATTGATCGAGATAAAGAAATAATAAAGTTGAAAGAAGATTACAGCAACAAAACCGATTTCAATTATGACTTAACCTCTGTCAATAAAAAACTGAAACTAATCAATGAATTTAAACCTCTTGAAAGTTTCGCTGCATCAAAAGCTTACCGCGTTGATATGACAGGAAATCAAGATACTACCTTATTGATAGTCGTAAATTGGTCGGACTCCGCTTTGATTGAGACAAGAAGTAAGAAACTAAAAAATTGGATTGAAATAAATTTTGAAACCAACAACTACGAAATCATAGAAAAAACGAAGTAATGGCGAAAAAGAAAAAGGAAAAATACATCGTGTACTCCACTAATCCTGGTTATCAGGAAGATGAGGAATTCGAAGATGAAGAAACTTTACAACCTAGCGAACAGGATTTGCGAGTGAGTATAGATCGGAAACAAAGAAAAGGAAAAGCGGTAACCTTAGTTACTGGATTTGTAGGTTCTGACGATGATTTAAAAGATTTGGGAAAAGAAATAAAATCGAAATGTGGAGTTGGTGGCAGTGCAAAAGATGGAGAAATCATAATACAGGGAGAAGTAAGAGAAAAAGTAGTTGAAATACTCCTATCAAAAGGATATAAAGCAAAAAAAACAGGAGGAAACTAAGTTGAATATGAAATTGCTAAAGAAACAAATCGATTCGTTTGCTGCCGCTATTAATGGGATTGTAGAATCGATTTCACAGGAATTTCATCTCAAAATACATTTGATAGCTATCATTTGTGTTGTTTTTTTAGGGTTTTACATGAGTATTTCAAAAACAGAATGGCTATTTCTTATCCTAACTATGAGTGCTGTTGTGTGTTTAGAAATTGTAAATTCTGCCATTGAAAGGCTTTGCGACAAAGTAACTAAGGAAAATGATCCTCTCATAAAATTAGCTAAAGATATGGCTGCGGGTTCAGTTTTGATTACAGCTATTTCATCCGTTATCATTGGATGCATAATTTTTATCCCTAAATTTATAGACTTATAATACTACTATCCATGATTAAAGTAACTCAACTCACCAAATCTTATCAAAGTCTTCCCGTATTAAAAGGAGTAGATTTAGAAATAAAACAAGGTGAAATTGTAGCTATAACAGGAGCTTCTGGGGCAGGAAAATCTACTTTACTTCACCTTATTGGCACTTTGGATATAGCAGATTCTGGAGCCATAAATTTTCTTGGAAAGGAGGTTTTTAAAATGAAGAAAAAAGAGTTAGCCAAATTCAGAAACAAAAACATTGGATTTGTATTTCAATTTCATCATTTACTGCCAGAATTTACTGCTCTCGAGAATGTTTGTATTCCTGGATACATTAGCAACACTCCAAAGAAAGAAGTAGAACAAAGAGCAGAAGAACTGCTCAAAATGCTTGGATTGAGCGACAGAATGCACCATAAACCTTCTCAACTTTCGGGAGGTGAACAACAAAGAGTTTCAGTTGCTAGAGCACTGATTAACAATCCATCAGTGGTACTTGCCGATGAGCCAAGTGGAAACTTAGATTCTAAAAATGCAGAGGAATTACACAAATTATTTTTCGAATTGAGAGATACTTTTAATCAGACATTCATTATTGTAACACACAACAATTTGTTATCAGAAATGAGCGATAGAAAGTTGGTGATGAAAGATGGACTTATTTGTTAATTTCTTGAACAATGACAATACTATTTATAGATAACACCCACCCTATTCTGCATTCCATATTCGAGAAAAAAGGATGGACAATTGAAATAGACGACACATCAACGAAAGAAGAAATTAAGAAAAAACTTCATCAATACGATGGTATTATTGTGCGAAGCAGAATGATTTTGGACAAGGATTTTATTGAAAAAGGAACTCAACTAAAATTTATTGGAAGACCAGGCGCAGGATTAGAAAACATTGATGTAACATTTGCCGAAAGCAAAGGAATTCAGGTTTTTAGATCACCCGAAGGGAACAGAGACTCGGTTGCAGAACACGGAATTGGTATGATATTGATGTTGTTTAACAAACTGAATACCGCCAATCTTGAAGTGAAAAACGGACAATGGGATAGAAAATCTAATTGGGGTGAGGAATTGATGGGAAAAACCGTAGGAATAATTGGATATGGTGTAATGGGAAAAGCCATGGCACAAAGACTTTCTGGGTTTGGAGTTACCTGCTTGGTTTATGACAAATATTTATCAAATTATAGCAATTCTTTTGGGAAAGAATCAACCTTAAACTCTGTTTTAAAAGAAGCGGATATCATTTCGTTGCACACTCCACTTACCCCAGAAACAAAGAATATGGTGGATAAAAGTTTTATCGATTCAGTAAAAAAGCCATTTTATCTTTTGAATACTGCCAGAGGGCAATCGGTTGTGTTACAAGACTTAGTTGTAGGTCTTGAATCTGGTAAAGTTCTTGGCGCTTGTTTGGATGTTTTGGAGTACGAAAAAACTAGCTTTGAGTCTATGTTTGAAAATGAAAAATCGGACACTTTTGACTACTTGTCTAAAGCACAAAATGTAGTTCTTTCGCCCCATGTTGCCGGATGGACGCAACAATCCAATGTAAAAATTGCCCAATTTTTGGGAGAAAAAATTGTCAGCCATTTCGATTAAATTATTCGTGTAAAATAAGAATAGGACTTTTTGAATGTTTCGCTAATTTTTTACTCATACTTGGATGAAACATTCTGTCAAAAAACTTTCTTTCCCTGGTAACCACAGACAACAATTGGTTTTTACCAGCAGCTTGGAGCACCGCCTCTTCTATGTCGTTTGATTTGATTAATTCAATTTCGTATTTGAAAGAATCAAAAATAATTTTCAAGCTTTCTTTTTTCTTTGCTATTCTGTCCTCCATATCTTCGTCATCTTCTTTGAAAACATTGAAAAACTTGACTTCCAAATTAAGTGATGTTGCAAATAACTTGAGGAAATTCATGGAATCTACAGATTTGATGCTTTCCAGGCTACAAGCCATCAAAATTGAATTAATAGATTCATAGTCTGAATATTGAGGGACTGCAAGAATCGGTATTTTTACTTTATCTACAATATTGGAAGTTGTGCTACCTAAAAACACATCCTTTATTCCAGTAGCTCCAGTTGTTCCAATCACTACCATGTCGTACTCATTGTTTTCAGTATGCCGCAATATTGAATTAACAGGCACATTAAAATCAGTTTCGCCACTGATTTTAATTTTTGGATAGTCTTTCTTCTTTTTCTGTATTAATGTGGCTAACTCCTCCTCGGTTTCTTTTCTCATATCCTCTTGGATGTTCACAACTATTGTGGCAGATCCAGAAGACGGAATGTGGTAAGCGCTAAGCAAGGTTATTTCGGCATTCATTTTTTTTGCCAGAAACAATGCATAATCTATCGCATTTTCAGCGCATTCAGAAAAATCGGTGGGGACAAGAAGTTTTTGCATATAAAAAATGAAATCTAAAATTTTTTATAAAAGTAAACTCGTTTTGTAAGTGGAAATGTGATGAATATCAGTTAATAAAACAAGTTTTGTCAAAAAATAAGGCGGAATTCTTATTTTCTTAACAAAGCTATCGACTGAAATAAGTTTGTTTTGGAAAGCAAAATTTCTTTTAATTTGAGTCCTGACTTCTTGTAGAAAACAACTCCCAAATATGCGCTAGAAAACACGTAACTTACTGATGTTAAGATTGCAGCTCCTGTCAATCCATAATGCTCTACACAGTAATTTCCTAACAAAACAATCGGAAGTAATCCGAGAATAGCTCCAGTAATTAAGTGCGAATATTTTCCTGTGCCAGATAAATAATGAGAGAATGATTGAGATAAGGCCACAGCCATAACTCCCAAAGAAAGCGCATAAATAATCGGTTTTGTACCACTGATATCTTTTCCAAATATTTCTAATATCCAAGAATTAGGAACAAACCATAGCGCAACAATTGCAATGGCTGTAACTAAAAACGACAAGTGAAGAAAACTGACAGAAAGATCTGCTTTTTTTCTGTTATCTTCCTCGTTAGAAATTTTTCCATATTGAATGATTGCTAAAGCTTTTGAGGGAATCCACAAGCTTTCAGACAATTGTACAGCAATAATAAAAATTCCTAAAGCACCAACCATCGATTTTTCGATATAAAAATACAGCAGTCTATAATTCATGAGCTGAACAATATTAGACAATTGTATTTGCAAACCATACTGAAATGCCGAGATAAAAACATTTTTCAAATCTTTCATTTCGAATGATTTCAATTGTTTGAATACTCTTACAAAGGAGAAAATTAAAGTTGCGACATAGGACAACATCAAAGCAAGAACAAAATTATGAAGAGTAATGCCAATTGCCACAAACAACACAACCTGACTGGATTTTTGGATAAGTTTTAAAAAATTATGCGTTTTCATCTCTTCTTTCCCAATAAAAACCTGATTGTGTATAGAAAAAACACATTCCAAAAGACCAATTAAAACAGTCCAATAAAGAAATTTGGCAGGAACAAGTTCGAAAAACCACAAAAGCAATCCCATTAAAAAAGCCGAAACTAGCGACCAGCCATACGAAACAATTAAAACGGAAAACAATGGTTTTCGTGGAGTTAAGTATACCAAAGCGCTTCCTCCCACCAAGTTATTTATCATCATGATAAAACTCACACCAAGAATTATTAATCCCATTGTGGCAACACCCGATTCGCCTAAATAATTGGCAACCAAAGCCACAAGCAAAAAATTGAGAATGCTAATTACGGCAAGCGTAAATGTGGTATTTGAGATAGTTCTTATCAACCCAGAATATCTTTGTAAACTCGGAGGTAACTCTCTCCTACTACCTTATTATCAAATTGACTCACAGCTGAATTTCTTATTTCTTTTGAATCAAAATTTTGAACTGAATCCAACATGAATTCAATTTCAAATTTCAATGCTTCTTCATCTCCTGGAGAAACAAGTCTTCCGTTTGTTTCATTCACATATTCACCAATTCCGCCAACGCTGGAAGAAACAAAAGGTAGTCCACAACAGAAACTCTCAACCATAACCACAGGAAGATTTTCGTAATTGCTGAACAACACAAAAAAATCAGAAGACCTATAAAACTCGGCTATTTCAGTAGGAGTTTTGGTTCCATGATAAGTCACGTATTTGTCTTGCAAACCAATTGATTTTTGTAGAAATTTTGCTTTTTCAATGTCTCCATCTGTCACAATTACCAATTGAAAATCTTGTCGCTTTTCTGCTATTTTTTTCAAGACTCTGAAAATGCCTGAAATATTTTTATGATCATCAACCAACGTAGAAACATGCAAAATTTTCTTAATTTCTCCATTGGTTTTCTGTTTCAGCGAAAACAAATTGGTGTCTGCCACATTTGGAATTACCGAATAGTTTCCTTTCAATCCTTTTTCCCGCATCGACACTGCCAAATGATTAGAAACGGGCAGAACTTTTGCCGCATTAGCTGCAATCTCTTTCATTTTTCTTTTTACCAATACATTCAATTTCTTGAAATCATTCTTGTAAGGCAAAAACATTGTCCAATGCTCAGTTAACACATAAGGAATTCGGAGTTTTTTCTTCAAATCCATAGCGATTATTCCTGCAGGAAAAGTGACATTACAATGAACCAAATCAAATTTAGAAACATTGTGATTTTCTTTCAAAAAAGACAATCCTAAGTCATGCGCTTTCCTATATCGAGATAGCTTTTTGGCAGAACTAAGCAATGGAATAGATGAATCTACTTTTTGGTAATACACACAAAGAGTTTTTACTCCATTTATTTCCGAATAATTCAACTCAAACTCTTCTTCTAGGCTTTCGCTAGATGTGGCATACAACACCCATAAGTTAACAAAAGGATTGATAGATTCAGCATGTCGCTGAACAAAGTTCCCTAAGGTTTGGTGCTCCCGGCTTGGATACCAACTCGAAATAAATAATACATTTGGTTTTTGCATTCGATTCAAAGAATTACTTTTGTGTAACGACCGAACGAAGATAGTATTTTATACGTTGTTAGAAAACACAAAAAATCAATTCACACTACATACCATGACAAGAAAATTAAGAATTATATTTATGGGAACACCAGATTTTGCGGTAGAATCCCTCAAATCATTGGTAGAAAATGGTAGTGAAATTGTAGGGGTGATTACGGCACCAGATAGGCCAGCAGGACGGGGTCAAAAAATTCAAGAATCTGCTGTTAAGAAATATGCTGTGTCGCAAAACATAAAAGTATTGCAGCCAGAAAAATTAAAAAACCCAGAATTTCTTGAAGAATTAAAATCGCTAAATGCCAACTTGCAAGTAGTTGTTGCTTTTAGGATGTTGCCTGAGGTAGTTTGGAACATGCCAGAGTTCGGAACTTTTAATCTTCATGGGTCTTTATTGCCTCAATATCGTGGAGCAGCTCCTATTAATTGGGCGATTATGAATGGAGAAAAAGAAAGTGGTGTTACTACTTTTTTTATCGAAAAAGAAATCGACACAGGTAAAGTTTTGTTTCAAGAAAGAGTGGCGATTGAAGAGAATGACACAGCTGGAGATTTACACGACAAACTTATGGAAGTTGGAGGTAAATTGGTTGTAAAAACAGTACAAGCAATCGAGAAGAATGACTATTCTGAAACGGCTCAAGAGTTGATGTTTAGTGAGGCAAAGGAATTGAAGCCTGCCCACAAAATTTTTAAGCAAGATTGCAAAGTGAATTGGTCAAAACCGATGAAAGAAATTCATGATTTTGTAAGAGGATTGTCGCCCTACCCGTGTGCTTGGACCGAGTTTAAGAAAGGCGAAGAAATATTGAGTGCAAAAATCTATCTAGTAGAAATAATTGACACAAACTCATACGAAAATGCAATAATTTCGGACGACAAATCATACATTCACATTACTACTCCTCATGGAAAGCTATCTCTCATTGAGTTTCAGCCAGCAGGAAAAAGAAGAATGAAAGTAATAGACTTTTTAAAAGGAAATAAACTAGAAGGATACACTATTTAAAGTCTTCTCATGATTTTTTTCAGGAATTTCATCGAATACTTAAAAACAATTGAAACTACAAGAAATTTGTAATTCTGATATAAGCTTTACCTTTGTAGCAACTGAAATCAAAAACTATGACAGAATTATTTACACTCGGAAACCTATTTACTTTATTCATGCTTATTTTATTGCAAGCCGTTTTGGGCCTCGATAATTTGCTTTATATTTCTTTGGAATCAAAAAAAGCAGAGGAAAAAGATCAAAAACGAGTTAGAAAGATTGGAATTTTAATTGCAATAGTTTTAAGAATTGTTTTGCTCTTCATTTTGGTAAAACTCATTGGATATTTTCAATCTCCTATCTCCTTTTTGACAGGAAATGTAGAAGGAATAGTAGATTACCATTTTACAGGACATAGCATTATTGTATTGTTTGGTGGTGGATTTATTTTATACACTGCTGTAAAAGAAATATGGCACATGCTTTCTGGTGTAACCCACGAAAACTCAGAAGTAAAGAAAGAAAAAAAGAAAAAAACTGCTCGTTCAGTTATTATTTCGATTGTAATAATGAACTTAGTCTTCTCTTTTGATTCGATTTTAGCCGCAATTGGTCTAACTTCGCATATCGAAAATACAACTACATCATTTGTTATTATGGCTATCGCTATAGTTGGAAGTGGATTACTTATGCTGCTATTGGCAGATAAAGTTTCAGAGTTTTTGAACAGAAATAGAATCTACGAAGTGCTAGGATTATTCATACTCTTTATAGTTGGAATTATGTTGATTACCGAGGGAGGACATTTAGCTCATTTGAGCTTTTTTGGAAACCAAATTCATGCCATGAGTCAAACTACTTTCTATTTCGTTATTGCGATCTTGGTATTGGTAGATGTGGTGCAAGGAAGGTATCAGAAAAAAATTATGAACGAGGCAAAAAAAATTGAAGAATAATGATAAATATTGGAGAACAAAATACGCTCACAATACTTAGAGAAACCGACAACGGTTTTTATTTGATTGACAAAGAAGAAAACGAAGTGTTATTGCCAAATGCTTACATCAAGGAAGGATGGGCAATTGGTGACGAAGTTACCGTTTTTGTATTTACCGATTCGGAAGATAGATTGACTGCTACAACTGTTACTCCTAAAATAAAACTAGATGATTTTGCATTGTTAAGGGTAAACGAAGTAAATAATGTGGGTGCCTTCTTGGATTGGGGATTACCAAAAGATTTGTTTGTTCCTTTCAAAGAGCAAAAAATAAAGATGCGTGAAGACAAACACTATGTAGTTACCATGTATTTGGATTATGAAAGTGAACGATTGGTTGCTTCCAGCAAAATTGACTCTTTTTTAGAGTTTGAAGACATCAATCTCACCGAAGGACAAGAAGTGGAAGTGATTGTATACGAAAGAACTCCTTTAGGTTTTAATTGTATTGTGAATAAATTATACAAAGGACTGATTTATGAAAATGAAGTTTTCAGGAATTTGAATATTGGAGAACACACCACTGGATACATCAAAACTGTAAGAGAAGACAACAAAATAGATGTTTCATTGCAAAAAGTGGGTTACGTTGCACAAGACGAAAACCAAGAGAAGATTCTGAATATATTGAGAGGAGATGCAGGATACATTGGATTGACAGACAAAAGCAAGCCAGAAGAAATTTACGAAGAACTAAGAATGAGTAAAAAAGCATTCAAAAAAGCCATCGGTGGATTGTACAAACAAAAGCTTGTTTGGCTAAAAAAAGATGGAATCTATTTGACGAAAGAAGGAAGAGCTTAATGTGAAAATTAATTGATGGAACAATTTGATAATTACTTTCATACTCCCCTTTATTTGTGATTCCCTCGAAGGAGGGAATGTAATTGCGATAATATATTTAAACATTTATTCGTAAAAATAAACAAATAAAAAGTGGACATTTATACCAATCGGAATACTATTTCTATTCTTTCTTTTCATTTGGATAGGTGTTAATTTAATGAATGGATATGAATGACTATCTATTAAAATCATAGTTAAAATATAATTCGTACTTTCAAAAAACTAATTACAAGGGCTAATTACTCATTACTTTTACACCATGTGGGAAATTCAAAAAAGAGGTTTTAAAGGATTTTTGGCGATTGAAAAATCATTGTCAGACAATTCTATAGAAGCCTATTTAAGAGACATTGACAAACTCACTCAATACCTTGAATTAGAAAACAAAACAAGTCTTACTCCTTCTCAACTCACTCTGGATGATCTTCAGCATTTTTTGGCAACTGTGGTAGAGCTGGGACTTAGCTCCCGATCTCAGGCACGAGTAATTTCTGGAATTAAAGCTTTTTACAATTATCTATTGATAGAAAATTTAACAGATATTAATCCTGCAGAACTATTGGAGAGTCCGAAGTTGGGAAGAAAACTTCCTGATACCTTGAGTGTTGCAGAAATTCAACAATTGATTGATGCAATAGATTTGAGTTCGATGAATGGAGAGAGAAACAAGGCTATTTTGGAAACATTGTACGGTTGTGGATTGCGTGTTTCGGAGTTAGTTAATCTCAAAATTTCGAATATTTACTTTGAAGAAGAATTTATAAAAGTTGTAGGAAAAGGAGACAAAGAAAGACTTGTTCCAATTAGCGGTTCGGCACTAAAACAAATTTCTATTTACCTAAAACAGGTTCGTAATCATGTAAAAATAGCCAAAGGATTCGAAGATTTTGTATTTCTAAATCGCAGTGGAAAATCCCTAACACGAGTGATGATATTTACCATCATTAAGCAATTGACAGAAGTTACAGGAATCAAAAAAACAATAAGCCCTCATACATTTAGACATTCATTTGCTACTCATTTGGTAAATGCCGGAGCCGATTTAAGAGCCGTTCAGGATATGCTGGGCCACGTTTCTATTACCACAACAGAAATATACATGCACTTGGACACTAGCTACCTGCATGAAGAAATAAGAAAATTCCACCCAAGAAACTGAAAACAAGCCAACTACATAAACTAAAGAAGTAAATCAAAAAACAAAAGTTTTATTTTATTGAAAATAAAAGAGTTAAAAACAGAATACAAGGAATATTTAAGTACCTTTGAGCTTAATAAATTATATACAAAACAATATGAGTAACGGAACAGTAAAATTTTTCAATGAAACTAAAGGATTTGGATTCATCACACCAGATGAAGGAAACAAAGATGTGTTTGTACACGCAAACGGTTTGATTGATGAAATCAGAGAAGGAGACAAAGTAAGCTACGATGTAGAAGAATCTCCTAAAGGATTAAACGCAGTAAATGTAAAAGTTGACTAATCAACTTCATTCACATATTTAAGACTAAAAAAGCCTTGCAAATTTTGCAAGGCTTTTTTCTTGCCTACTATTTTCATGCTATTCCATATAATAAAGCATAAAACCGGCTAACGATTATTTTTTCCTTATTTTTAACTTGATGAAATTCTGTTTAAAAATAACACTCCCTTCCCTATTGATAGTATTGAGTTATCTTTTTCTATCTGGAAAAAAGTCTATTGCAGATACTGCAACAACAGTGAGCGCAGAAGATGTTTGGGGCTTTTATGGACACCAAAAAATAAATAGACTTGCTGTATTCACATTGCCCAAAGGAATGTTTGGATTTTACAAAAAGCACATCGAATACATAACCGAGCACGCTGTGGATCCAGACAAGCGAAGATATGCCATTGAGGCTGAAGCTCCCCGCCATTATATAGACATTGATCATTATCACCACGATAGCCTTACACCATTTGAGTATGTTCCCAGAAGATGGGACAAAGCAACCGAAAAATTCACCAAAGACACTCTCCAGGCCTACGGAATAGTTCCTTGGCATGTTGAAGTGATGCAACGCAGATTGACCTATGCCTTCAAAGACAAGGATTTTAATAAGATTCTAAAAGTATCTGCTGAGATTGGACATTATATTGGGGATGCTTCTGTACCGCTGCATACAACAGAAAATTACAATGGCCAACTTACAGGGCAAAAAGGAATACACGGCTTTTGGGAGTCCCGAATACCCGAGTTATTTTCCAAAGAATATGATTTCTTTGTTGGACAAGCTTCCTACATTGAAAAACCACTCGATTACATCTGGGATGTTGTAGAGTCTAGCCATTCTGCAGTTGACTCGGTGCTTGGATTTGAAAAAAACCTTAACAACTCATTTCCAGCGGACAGAAAATATGCATTTGACAATAGAGGAAACAGAACTATAAAAACCTACTCGCGCGATTACAGCAAAGAATACCAAATTATGTTAGACGGAATGATTGAAAGAAGAATGAGATCTTCTGTAGTATCGGTTGGTAGTTTTTGGTACACTTGCTGGATGAATGCAGGACAACCAAATTTGACAGAACTAAGCAAGAAGGAACTATCAGAAGAGGAGAAAAAAGAGCAAGAAGTACTTGACAAAGCATATCAAAAAGGAAAAATAAAAGGCCGTGAACATCAACATTAACCACTTACTCATTTCTCTAATTCTGTTTCTTTCTTTGAGTATGTCTTCGTGCGAAAGAAATAAAAATTTAATCCCTTCCTCCAACTCCGAAATTGAAAACAATATTTTAATAGAAAATAAAATTAACGGAGTAAATATAGTTGCAATTAACTCTAAAATAGATTCTAACGATATTTCACCTATAGTAAAACTTTATTCTAATTCTGTTGCTATTGTTCCTTTTGGATTTATCCGTTCTGGACAATCAAATGTGGAATACAATCTGGAATGGCAATGGCATGGCGAGAAAAAAATCGGAACAATTGAACAAATAAAATTAGCAAAAGAAGCCAATTTGTTTGTGTTATTAAAACCTCATTTGTGGACACATGACGGCTGGATTGGTGATTTGAATTTTGATTCCGAAACGGAATGGAATGAATTTGAAACAACCTACACGAATTTCATCTTGGATTTTGCAAAATTGGCTGATTCAATGAAGGTAGAAATGTTGTGTGTGGGAGTTGAATTAAAGCAAGTAGCGAAGGTTAGACCACAATTTTGGAACTCGCTGATTGATTCAGTTCGCAGTCATTATTCAGGAAAACTTACTTACGCTGCAAATTGGGATAACTTCTCAAGTATTACATTCTGGGACAAACTAGATTTTATAGGAATTGAAGCCTATTTCCCACTATCCGAAAGTAAAACTCCAACAGTAACTGCACTTTTATCAAACTGGAAACCGATAAAAGATGAGATAAAATCTATGTCATTTCGAGAAAATAAACCCGTTCTATTTACAGAATTTGGTTATCGAAACATTGATTTTACCGGGAAAGAACCCTATAAAATAGATGATAATCAAACATTAAATAACAAAGGACAAAACAACGGATACACGGCCATATTTGAAACTTTTTGGGACGAACCTTGGTTTGCTGGAGGGTATTTATGGAAATGGCACCCAAAACATGATGAAGCAGGCGGAAAAGACAATAATCGCTTTACCCCACAGAATAAACCAGCCGAAACTGTGATTTCAAACTTTTACGAATCTACGTACTGACAAATATCTCGATTATGATTTTACAAAACTCAGGAATTTCGAAAGAAGAAATTTTTAAACAATTAGAAGAAAAACAAAAACAAGATTTTGATTGGAGAACAGGAAGAATTTTCTGCTCTGTTTACCCTGCAGGAGAAGAAATTGAAGAAATAGCTAAAAAAGCATACACCATGTTTTTGACCGAGAACCCCGTAGACCCTACTCTTTTTCCAAGTCTTAGAGATATGGAAACGGAAGTGATTGGAAAGTGTAGCGAAATTTTACAAGGAGGAAAAGAGGTTGTCGGGACTCTCACAACTGGCGGAACAGAAAGCATTCTTTTAGCAGTAAAAACAGCTAAAAACAGAGCTAAATCATTAAACCCAAGTCAAACGAAATTCGAATTGATAATGCCCTACTCTATACATTCGGCATTTTTTAAAGCTTGTGATTATTTTGAGGTTACTCCAATTGTTGTGCCTCTCACACCAGACTACAAAGCGGATGTAATTGCCATCGAGAGAGCAATCACAGAGAATACCATTTTAATTGCAGCTTCTGCCCCGTCATACGTTTTTGGTGTGGTTGACCCAATAAAGAAAATTGGAGAGATTGCTTTGAAAAACAATGTGATGCTTCATGTTGATGCCTGCATTGGTGGTGTTGTTTTGGGATTTAATAGATTGGCAGGATTAAAGCAAGTACCAGAATTCGATTTCTCTGTTCCTGGAGTTACTTCAATCTCTATGGATTTACACAAATATGGATATACAGCCAAAGGATGCTCTGCATTGATGCATAGAAACAAATCTTACCGAAAACATCAATACTACGCTTGTTCAGAATGGACAGGCTACATATTAGTAAATCCAACCATACTCAGCACTAAAACAGGCGGACCGATTGCTGCGGCTTGGGCCGTAATGAAGTTTTTGGGAAAAGATGGATATTGTGAAATATCGAAAAAAACAATGAGCACAACAGCTCGATTTATTGATGGAATTAATTCTATTGAAGGATTACAAGTAATAGGTATTCCAGAAGCATCGTTATTTTCCTTTACCACAACCCAAGGAAATCCTTACGATTTGTTCGATGAATTAAACGACAAAGGATGGTTTGTTCAATTTCAACTATCAAACGACTATAGTCCTGCAAATTTACACCTCACAGTTTCCAAAATTCATGAAAATTTGGTAAATGAATTTATCAAAGATTTAAAAGAATGCCATCAAAAAGTTCAGAAAAAGGGACTAGTAAAAAAAGCAGCAGAAAAAGTGACAATTGAAACTGTAAAGAAATTAGCACAAAACCTATCGCCCGAAAATTTTGATAAGCTAGGTAAACTACTTGGGTTTTCAAATGGTAAAGTCCCAGAAAAATTAGCATTAATAAATAAGATTATGGACGTTCTGCCTCCTGACACAGTCAGAAATACATTGATTGATTACATGAATGATTTTTATACCCTAAACCAAGAGAGATAAAAACTTCAGAATAAAAAGACAACTAAACACCATTATACCGAGCGGTGTGTCATTAATTCACTACTTTTGAAGAGAACAAATTAACTCTATTTAATACATGGAAAACAACATAGAAAAACCATCTCCTGAAGCAAAAGCATTGTCATTATTCTTGATGGCATACAAAACAAAAGACCCTATTTACAAGGAGAAATCGAAACGTATAAACCGATTGTTTGATTTGGTAAAAACAAAGGAATTAACTCAAGAAGAGTACATGACAGAGGTGGATAAAATGTTGGATTTATATGGCGGATACAACGCTGTGATAGAAAAAACAATTCAATTTTATATTGACAAAACAGGAGAATGGAAATCAAGAGGTGATGACCAATATGCTGCAGATGCTAAAAAAATAGCAAAAACAATGAATCTTTAATTTTCACCTTGGATTCAAACTCATGAGTTAGATCATTTTGCAAAAGCAAAAAAATCCCGAAACCAATTAAAAACTAACATGTACAACGAGAGAAAAAATCATTGGGAAAATGTTTACCACACAAAAACACCAAACGAAGTAAGCTGGACACAATTAAAACCTCAAACTTCTTTGAAACTCATTGAAGCTTGCTCCCCTGCTTTGTCTGCTCCAATCATTGATATTGGTGGAGGTGACAGCTTGTTGGCAGATCACTTATTGGAATTGGGTTTTTCAGACATCACTGTGTTAGACATTTCTGGAAAAGCTCTGGAAAGAGCCAAAGAAAGAATCGGAGAAAAAGCAAAACTTGTAACTTGGATAGAAAGCGACATCACAGAGTTTGAACCAAATCGCTCCTACTCTATTTGGCACGACAGAGCTACCTTTCATTTTTTGACTAACGAGGAAGAAATTATTCGCTACCAAAATCTCGTAACCAAGTATGTGACTGACAACGTATTAATTGGAACTTTTTCAACAAGCGGGCCTCTAAAATGCAGTGGATTAGAAATTTCACAATACAGTTCTGATTCTTTGATCGCTTTGTTTCAACCTGAATTCAAGTTAATCGACTCATTTACAGAAAATCACACAACTCCTTTTGCAACTGAACAAAACTTTGTGTTTGGTAGTTTTGTGAAAAATAAAATACCACATAACTATTTGACATGACACAGTATTCAAAAATATACAGGGTAATTCACTGGGCTATTGCCTTTACTTTCTTGTTTTTACTGCTCACCATTTTACTAAGGTTAACGTGGCTAAACAAGTATAATGTTGCTGAAATTATTGAGAAATATATAGAAGACAAGGAAGTAGTTTTATCGCAGGAGGAATTGATAAAATTGGCGAAAAAAATAAGAGAACCCATGTGGATTTGGCATAATTACGCTGGATATGTTTTGGTTGGATTATTTAGCCTTCGTTTTGCTCTTCCTTTTTTTGGAGAAATGAAATTTCAAAACCCATTATCCAGAAAATTGTCCAAGACCGAAAAGTTTAAAAAATGGACTTATTTTATTTTTTATTTCTGTGTAATTGTTTCTTTAGTAACAGGCTTAATGATTGTTTGGGGACCTAAAACCATTAAAAAATCAATGGAAGAAATTCATGAATTAGGGACCTATTATTTAATCGGATTTATCATAATCCATATATCGGGCGTTCTTTTTGCAGAGTTTACCAAAGACAAAGGAATCGTCTCTAGAATTGTCAGCGGTTCAAAAAAGTAAATAAAATTGATTTTATAATAAACCCAGTAACGAGGTGTTTATTCTAATTCTCTATTGGTTACAACCCTAAACCTCCAAAGTAGTAAACCCGCAGAAGCAGCCAAACCAACCAACAATCCAACCCAAAGTCCCTGAGATCCGTATCCGGCTAATAAACCAAAGTAGTAACTTATGGGAAAAGCAATTACCCAATAAGCTACAAACGTGATAAAAGTTGGTATCCTTACATCCTGCATACCTTTTAAAGCACCTAAAACAACAGCCTGTATACCATCGAACAACTGAAAAAACGCTGCTATAATTAATAATTTGGCTGAAATTGAAATTACCTCAGTATTATCTATTTTATTCTCAATGTCATTCACATCTAAATAAATAGTGGGTAAGAATTCATTAAAAACCATGAAAAACAAGGCGAAAATGATATCCAAAATAAGAATAAGCAAAAACAAGGAACGAGCAATTCTTCGTAATTCTGAAAAATCTTTCAACCCAAATTGGTTTCCAACTCTAATGGTTGCCACAACCGCAAATCCCATGGCAAACATAAATGTCATTGAAGATAAATTAAGTGCAATTTGATTAGCAGCCTGAGGATTTTTTCCTAATGTTCCACTCAGCCAAATTGCAGCTGTAAAAATACCAAACTCAAAAAACATTTGTAACGCAGAAGGAAACCCTATTTTATTCAATGTTTTAATGGTGGATTTTACAATTTTTTCGTTCCATAAATCATCAAAATACACCAAAAACTTCTCCTTTTTTGCAATAAAAAGAAACATAACAATAGCCATTACAATTCTGGAAATCAATGTTCCCCATGCCGCACCTACGATTCCCAGTTCTGGAAAAATCCATATTCCATAAATCAAAACGTAATTCAACAATACGTTCAAAATATTAGCAATGACCGTTGCCCACATCGAGTATTTGGTTTGTGACAAACCATCGGTAAACTGTTTTAAAGCCTGGAAAGCAGCCAATGGAATAAGAGACAAAGCGACAATATTGAGGTATGGAATAGCTAATTCGACCACCTCTTCTGTTTGTTTCATTTCGTAAAGGAGTGGTTGCACACAAAATATAATAATCGTGAGTAAAACCCCGAGCGAAGTAACCAATAGAATTCCATTTTTTAGAACGCTTTTTCCTTCCTTAAAATTATTGGTAGAATCGGCAGCGGCAACCAAAGGAGTAATTCCAGTTGAAAAACCCAGAATAATTGACATCGCCATAAATAAAAAACTATTCCCAAGGCTTACCGCAGCTAGCGGAGCAGTTCCTAGTTTTCCCACCATTACATTGTCTACCAAACCAACAATGGTATGGCCCAACAAACCTAAAATTACTGGCCAAGCCAATTGAAGGTTTCGTTTAAATTCGTTTGTGTAGAGTTTGTAAGTGATAATGAATGATTAAAAAGTGGATAATTTTGTTCGGCAAAAATACACTTTAAATGATATTATTTTTTTCAAGATTTTTATTCTAAATGAAATCTATGTTTGACAACGAGTTTTAACAGAGAGTAATATTTCTTCCATCAAAATTCAAGATTAGCAATTCTCACATAATTATTCATTGTCAATTATTAATTTACTAAGGTTTATAAAACTTCCTATCCATGTCACTCGCCTTTTCCAATTGGGTAACAATACTAGAAACTGCAGGACAAATTGTTGAATTAGTTAAAGTTAAGTCCAATATTTGAAACATGTTTTTTCTGTTTGTATGAGGATATTCACCGCATGCCGCAGGTCTAAAATCATAAATACCGCAAGTATTATCCTCTAAATCCAAGAAAGGACAGGGAGCTGTTTGCAATACATAATCTCCATCTCCATCTATCCTGAGATAGGAACTAATAAAATCAGGCTCCTTCATTCTCAGCTTTTTGGAAATTCTTTTGATGTCAATCTCTCTAAAAATGGGACTGGTGGTTTTGCAACAATTCCCACATTGCAAGCAATCAATTTCTTCAAACACTTCTTCGTGTTTTTCATGAAACATATCGTCCAAATTCTTTGGCTTCTTGTTTTTCAGTTTCTTGATAAATTTTTTGTTTTTATCTCGTGTCTGTTTGGGTAAGTCAAGTAACTTTTGGTAAGATTCGTTCATGAAAAAATAATTACGTTTAATCCGTTTAATTATTTACAAATATAAGCCATAAGAATTTAAGGAAAAGGCAGAAGTAAAATCATTTTTTTTATACCTTTAACCCATATAATTAATCTATGTCAAGAGAGTTTATTTCTTGAGGCAAACAAGCAAATTAAGTGGACGAAAATTCGACTAAAAAATACGATGTGTGTATCATTGGCGGGGGACCTGCAGGATATGCCGCAGCAATGAGAGCAGTGGACTTCGACAAATCAGTTGTATTGATTGAGAAGGATAAACTGGGAGGCGCTGGAATTTACAACGGTGCTCTTACTTCTAAAACGATGTGGGAGTTGTCGCGAAAGGTAGATACGATAAATACAAACCTGTACACTGCGGGAAGAAGGCAGCTGGAAGTTACTTGGGACGATGTTCAAAAAACTATTAAAGACGCAATTTTTGAAAGAAAGTTTCAGTATTCGTCTCATGTTAAGCTACTTGACACAAAACTAAAAGATAAATTTAGTTACGAAAAAGGAACTGCCACAATGATTTCTAACCACGAAATAGAAATCAAAAGAAAGGACGATACCGAAACTACAATTTGGGCAGAAAATATAGTAATTGCCACAGGAAGCAGACCAAGAAAAATACCTACCATTGATGTAGATGAAAAAATTGTAATGACAAGTGATGGAATTCATCACATGGAATCATTCCCAAAAAGCCTGGTAATTGTAGGTGCGGGAGTTATTGGTTGTGAATATGCAACAATGTTTTCTAGTTTTAGTAAAACAAAAGTGTATTTGATTGATAAAGCGGATCACATCTTACCTTTTGAAGATAGCGACATTTCATCTTTGGTAGCTAATAATTTGAAAAAAAACGGAGTTACCATACACAACAAAGCGAACCTAGAAAGGCTTGAAAAAATTGATGGTGAAGTAGAATATGAATTGGCTTATGAAGACGGCAGAAAAGAAGTGATTCGTGTTGAAAAAGCTTTACTGTCCATCGGAAGAATTCCAAATGTGGAACATATCGGGATGGAAAATGCCGGTGTAAAAATGAGTGCTAGAGGAAGACACATTGGCGATGACGATACACAAACAAACATTCCTAATATTTATGTTGCTGGTGATGTATCAGGAAATATATCATTGGTGAATGTAGGAGAATTGGAAGCTAGGCATGCCATTGAGCGAATGTTCATGGAAAAACAACCGACTCCTATTTCTTATGACAACATTAGTAACATCATGTTCTTAGATCCAGAAGTAGCTGCTGTGGGAATGAACGAAAAACAATGTATCGAAAAGAATATTCCAGTTAAAGTGGTGAAAATCGATTATTCTTGTATCGCCAGAGCTATTGCAATGAGAAAAACAGAAGGATTTTTTAAAATTATCGTTACAAATGATAAAGAAATGAAAATATTGGGTATGAGAGCCATTGGCGAACATGCATCAAGTGCTATTCAAGCGGTTGCACTGCTTATTAAAATGGATAAAGGAATAGATGAATTGGCAGAAATGGTTCACCCTCACCCATCTATCATCGAAGGAATTCAGGAATGTGTACGTATGCTTTTGAATAAATCTGTTTTTAAATCTTCTATCTTCAAGGATAAGCTAAAATGCTATAGTTGTGTAGATGGTGTTTGTACACCTTTACAGAGATTGTAAAATCTGGTATAAATCTTGATTACTGAATAGAAAAACTACTATGAAAAAATTTAATCAAATTTTACTTTTTACTAGTGTTTCTATAATGATTCTAGGGATTTCATCTTTTAGTTCACAGAAGAAAACAAAGCTCTATTTTGAATTAGGCTTTACAATAAATCCTTCGGCTGGAAGCAGTGTGGTGAATTTTATGATTCTTGGTTTGGATTCTACCAACCACAATATCGTAAGTAAAAAACCTATAACAGAGGCTCAATTTGTGATGTACGGCAAAGGAGTTTTGAAAAACGAAGCAAATCCCAATCGCCTTGATTTTTTTAAAGAAGCTCGTGTAGATTGTGGACTAATTCTGGATGATCCAAAAAGCCTAGGAGGAGTATTGATTGTGGATACACTTTGGGAAGAAATGAAACCAATTTGCCTACCAGTTTGGGACATTTGGAAACTTCGGTATTCAATTCACCCAAAATATGGAAAAGGAGCTTCAGCTGTTCCTGCCGAAGACATTGGCTGGTCGGCAAATAGATGGAGACCTAGCCCCAAGCAAACCGAGTATTTGGCGAAAAATTACGGAATAAACCACATTGCCGATTTTTTTCATGGCCCTTCCATGTATGAATTGTTTTATGACATGCAAAACCCGGATTGGATAAGAATGTATAAGGAGATTAATTAATCTTTTCGAAAACCAAACTTCCCGAAACATAAGTTTTGAGAACTTCTGCTGATTGCAATTCGTCCTTTGGGATTTTCATAATATCTCTATCCAATATCACAAAATCTGCTGATTTACCAATTTCTAAACTTCCATTTTGCTCATACGTTTTGTTTGCAAGAGCTACCCAAAAGGTAACTCCCTTCAAAGCCTCTTCCCTACTCAGATTCTCACTTTGCAAAACCCAAGGCTTGTTAGCACGAAAAACAGCATTGTAAAAGGTGTGAATCGGATTGTTACACGCCACAGGATAATCGGTTCCCAGAGGAATAGTTTGGTTCTGTTCCAGTAAAGATTTTAATCGGTAAGAAATAGCCAATTGAGAATCATTGAGTTTTTTCTCTGCCATATCTTTATCATCCCACAAATGTGTTGGTTGCACCGAAGGAATAATGGAAAATTTCCTGAATAATTCCATTTCAGATTCCCCTACTGTTTGAGCATGTTCTATTCTCCAAGCCAATCCGTTTGTGCCTTTCAAAACTTTCCCCATTACGTCTAGAGCTACTTTTACTGCCGAATCGCCAATGGCATGAACAGCCAGCTGCGCTCCTTGGTCAAAGGCAATTTGTGCTATCCGAGCCAAGCTATCTCGTGTCATCAATAATTTACCGAACTCATTTGTTCCTTTGTAAGGTTTTTTAAAACAAGCCGATTGCGAGCCAACACTTCCGTCTAGCACAACTTTATAGGTGTTTGCAGTTAATTTATTTTTTAATATTGGAAGAGTCATACTTGCCTCTTTACTGAAGTACAGCATTGCATTTACATTCATATCCAACGTTCCAGACTCTTGCATTTTTTCTATCAATCTTACCTCCGAACTAGTAAGTCCTGCATCCGAAACTGAGGTAACTCCTTTTGAAAAATAATTCTCCTCGGCAAACCTCAACCCCGCTTTCTTTTGAGCTTCAGTGTATTCTATTGCTTTGGTAAATTCTGGGATATATTCTTCAGAAACCAACCCATTTGATTTTTCAAACTCAAGATTTGTTTGTGCAATTGCTTTTTTATTTACAATCAAGCTGTGTCCATCTACTCGCCATAATAAAACTGGCGTTTCTTCGAAATTTTCGTTCAATAATTGATTATCAATAAGAGAGTTCTCCCAATTATTTTCATTCCATCCATAGCCAATCAACCATTTTGAATCTTGATTATTTATTCTGAATGTTTTTAGTTTTTCTGCCACCTCATCCATTGATTTACATTCACTTAAATCTACAGCCAACGAATTGAGTCCAGAACCCAAAAAGTGGCAATGCGCATCCATAAAACCAGGATATATGGGTCGAGTTTCGGCATCCAGCAATTTAACTGCTCGATATTTGTTCATGATTTCGTGCTCTTTGCCAATAGCTATAATTTTTCCGTCTTGTATTGCCATAGCTTGAGCAACCTCAAACTTCTGATTTACAGCGTAAATCCTTGCATTATGAACTACCAAATCTGCGGTTTTGAATTTGACGCAAGAAACAAAGAATAGCACAGCCAGAGGAATAGAATAAATATGTTTCATTGGATCGTTTGTTTGAAAGTTAAAAATAAGAAATAGTTGTATAAAAAAAGAGCCAATTTATCAATTGGCTCTTTGTGTTATCTTATTTGGTTTATCTGGGAAACAACTGTTCAAAATTAAGTAAATACACTTGCATATCTCGTACTCTTTTCAATAAAACATCTCTGCCCTCCGAAGCATTTAAATCCTCTATAAGATCTCTTAAAGGATGAGAGTATTCCATAAGGATAGCATGCGAATCGTTTTCTAATTCGCCCATTTCGTTCATGAGCACTTCGGTACGTTGTACAAATGAATGAAAAACTTCCGAGTCCAAAACCATTACATCTTCATTTTTCTGGATTTCAAGAGTCACAAGCAATAAACTATCAATTTGATTGTATGTAAAATCATCAAAATGAAACTGAGTCCTATCCACATCGATTAGATGAGGCATCATTCGTTCACTATACTCTTCTGTCGGTTCAATATCTGAAAGGTTTAAAGTTTTAGAAGTTTTACTTGAGCAAGAAGCTAGAACTATAATAAATAAAGAAATAAGAGAAATTTGTTTCATCATTATTTGTGTTTTTTTGAAAGGTCAAAAATAAAAATAAATAACACAATTGCGTACTGAATGAAAATAAAAATATAATAAAGCCAATAAGAATTAAAATCCTGATGTGGTGCGAAATCTAAAACATACTCACTGTATACAAAGTAACTTAAAAATACGAGGATACTCCATGCTACGAATGCTCTTGAAAATGAAATAACAGAAAAAACCAATATATTGATAACGTACCAAGGATGCACAGTAGAAGACATGAGATAATATACTGCCAAGGCCATAGCTGAGAATTTCATAAACAATGAAATGTCTATCCTTGATTCTCTTAACAATGGTTTTTCTACCCACAAATACCCCGTGAGAGCCAAAATAACAAGCAAGGTGAAGAATGGAAGCAAAATTCCTATAGACGGTGATTTAAATCCTAAAAACTCTATACTAATTTGCTTTGCTAAATAGTAAACACTTGAATTAAACTCGAAGGTTTGAAAATACAAATTGAGACTTTCGGAAAAATTAAGAATTACCTTCGAGCTTAAAAAAGGCCAAGAAAACAAAAAGACAAAGAAAAATATTCCGAAATAGAGTTTTATACTCTTCTTTATCCCGATGAATGGCAGAAATAAAGGCAAAAGAAGTAATGGAATTATTTTTACACCTACAGATAGCCCAATTGCTAAGGAAGCGAACACCAACCTGTTTTTCCATAAATAGAAAATCCCTGAGAATAAAAAGAACAACATTACACCCTCAAAATGAAGATTCCCTGTGAGCTCAATAATCACCAAAGGATTCAAGGCATAAATTTGTGCAAGTGCGGCTGGCAATAGAAGTTTTCTGAGAAATTGCATCAAAAGAAAAATAAAAGCAATATCGAACAAGAAAATAAATAACTTGAGAAAAAAAACAGTTCCTTGTAAATTACCTTTTGCCAAAAATGCAGCTGACTTGAAAAAAAATTGATTGACAGGTGGATAAACTGAAAAGTATTCTTGGGAATTGAGAAAAGGATAAACTTCTTGGGATTGAGAGTCGAGGCCGTTTTCTTTATATTGTTGTGGAGTAAACTCGTATGGATTTACTCCTTCAATGGTTAACTTACCATCCCAAAAAAACCTGAAATAATCATCTGATAAATTGGGCATTCCCAACAGAAACAAAGCTCTAAACAATATAGCTAACACAATCACTTCCTTGGGACCAAAACTGTTTTTTGCTATCCAGTAAAAATAAGACAACCCGAGAATTAAGGTACCCGAAATGAAAAACAAAAATTCGTTTCTCTCTATAAAATGATACAGAATAATGTACCAGACTATTGACAAACCAACCAACAAATATTTTATGAGTTTTACGGGCTTCATTGAGACAAATATAGAACTAAATAAACACTTGGCTGTGTATAAAATGCCAGATAAAACGAGATATAAGCTGTTAACCTACCTAATTTTATATACATTTAATAAAAGTGATTTTGAAAAACAACCAAGAAATAACTGCTTTGATTAGCCTATTGGATGATCCAGATGATTTTATTTTCACTGAGGTAAGAAATAAGCTAATGGAATTGGGAGGTGATACGATCCCTTTCTTGGAAGAATACTGGGAAAACAATCCTATAAATCATCAATCGCAAGAAAGAATTGAAGATCTGATTCAGCAAATTCAATTTGATTCTACATTCAAAAAACTTGAAAGATGGATAGAACAGGATGCTCCTGACTTATTGAGAGGCGCTATTCTTATCAATCAATTTCAATACCCGGATATGAATCCAAAGGTTGTATTGGATTCTTTGGAAAAAATAAAAAGAGACATTTGGCTTGAAATAAACCCAAACCTAACCAGTTTTGAAAAAATAAAAGTAGTAAATAAAATATTATTTGAAAGCCACGGATTCAGTGGGAATAAAAAAAACTACCACTCACCGCATAGTTCATTTTTGAGTAATGTTATTGAAAACAAGAAAGGCAATCCATTGTCTCTCTCAATCATATACTTACTCGTAACACAAGATTTGGGATTGCCAATTTTTGGTGTGAATCTGCCTAGTCATTTTGTGCTCTGTTACCTTGATGAGTTCATGACAAATATTCACTTAACCGAAATGGAATCTGAAGATGTACTTGTCTACATCAACCCATTTAACAAAGGAACCATGTTTGATAAAAAAGAAATTGATTCGTTCCTATTTCAATTGAATTTACCACAAAAAGAAGAGTTTTATTCTCCTTGTTCAAATAAGGATATCATAAAAAGAATGGTGAATAATCTTGTATTTTCTTTCGAAAAATCGGGATACACAGAAAAAGCCGAAACAATGAAGAAGATTCTTTCACTTTTTAGTTAATCAAAAAATGACTCTGTAATTTCTTTCGGATTTTTTTCTTTCAGCCTTTTGTTATCTATCACCCAAGATTTGCTGCAATAAGAATTGCAAAATGATACATCGTGTGTAGATACCAAAATAGTTTTATTACCCGAAGAAGCTAACGAATGTAATAAATCGTGTATCATTCTCTTGTTCTTCACATCTAAAAAAGCAGTTGGCTCGTCTAATAACAAAACTTGGGTTTCCTGAGCCAAAGCTCTAGCTATCATTACTTTTTGAAACTGACCATCGCTCAAGCTATTGATCTGTTGAGTCGCTATGTCTTCCAGATTCAAAGCTATCAACTGTTCTTGAATCACCTCTTTGTCGTGGCTGGTAAGTTTTCCAAATATATTGGTGTGTGCTGCTCTGCCCTGTGCAATCATATCTGCAACCGTGAATCCGTAAATATCAATTCTTTCTGTAAATACGACACTTATGTTTTTGTGAATTTCGTGAGAAGAATTCCCTACTTCTATTTCACCTCTTATACTTGGGGTTTCGCCTAGTATTGTTTTAAACAAGGTTGTTTTTCCGCTTCCGTTTAATCCCATAAGAGCAATTAAATCTCCTTGGTTGGCCTCTATGATAATTGACTCTATCAAGGGATTTTCCTTGGTGTAGCCAATATCCAAATTTGACAAACTGAGTGTAGTGGTTTTGTTCATGTTACACCATTTTATTTTTAAAAACAATCCAAACAACAATAGGTGCTCCTATAAAACTAGTCACAGCGTTTAATGGCAAATTACCATCCATGCCAGGCAACCTTGCGATGATATCACAAATTAAACCTAACACCGAACCCATAACTAAGGTGAACGGAATGACCCATTTGTGCGAAGATTTGTGAATGAAATTTCTGGCCAAATGTGGCACAGCAATTCCCAAAAAAGCTATTGGACCACACAATGCTGTAATGACACCAACCAATACTCCTGCAAAGAGAATGGAAATCCATCTGATTTTAGATACATTGAGCCCTAAGGATCTTGCATATTTCTCACCCATGAGCAACACATCCAATGGTTTTTGGAGAAAAAACACAAGAATAATTATAAGGATAATTGGAATGTAATAAATACTCAGAGTATCCAATTCTATTTCTTTATTAAAACTTCCAAGTCCCCAATAAACAAAAGATTGAAGATTGGTTTTATCTCCATAAAATGAAAAAATATTCACGACAGAGGAAACAAAATATCCCATCATCAATCCTATGATCAAAAGGGTATTACTTTTTTTTACAAATCGAGAAACTCCCAATATAAATGCAGTAACCAACATGGCTCCTAAAACTGCCAAAATGGACAAAGAAAATTTTTCATTGAGCCAAGTTTCACCTATAGATTGCATCGTAAAAACACCAATTGCCACTCCCAAAGTACTTCCTGAAGAAATTCCTAAAACCGAAGGACCTGCTAATGGATTTCTGAAGATGGTTTGCATCAACAAACCTGCTATAGCGATTCCAGCTCCACAAATAATCGCGGTTAAAGTCCTAGGAATTCTTAGCTTAAAGATGAGTTCATTAGACCAATCTAGTGGAACTAAAACAGACCCTAGAACAATTCCCAAAAAAGAGAGAACTCCCAAAGTGAATAACAAGGCAATAAATTTCTTGGTAAGAGTCATATGTAAAAGTAAAACTATTTTTTCTTCTTTTTCTTCTTTTTGCCTCCATTACTCTCGCATATTACGCAAGTCTTGGGACACTTTTTACAGTATTCCTTCTTTTTTTCTTTGTACTTTTTACAGCACTTTTTCTTACAACAACCCTTTTTTCCCATTAGTCAGAATCTAACTTTTTACTCTTGGGCCAAGTTCTATCACTTCCAGGTTTGTTGGTTTTTTATTTATGATTTCGAATCTGAGTAAAGTTCGTACTTTATGAAAACCATGGATTCCGGCAGCACCGGGATTCATATACAAAAACCCAAATCGCTTATCGTAGCCAACTTTGAGAATGTGCGAATGTCCGCAAACAAATATATCTGGCGGATTTCGTTGTAAATCCTCGCGTAAATGAGGAGTGTACACATATTGTTTTCCTCCAATGTGAGTCATCATCACAACCAATCCTTTACAGGTAAACCTGATGGTTTCTCTAAATTCTGAGCGTGCTTCTGCCCCATCAATATTTCCAAATACACACTTGAGTCGTTTAAACTCTTTCAATCTATCTGTAACTTGTAAGTCACCAATGTCACCCGCGTGCCATATCTCGTCACAATCCTTGAAATATTCGAAAACTTGCTCGTCCAGATATCCGTGAGTATCAGAAATAATTCCTATTTTCATTCTAGTTTTTATCTGGTTTTATGAATGAAAATCCTATTCCAAAACCAATATTAAAACTACCGTAGTTTCCATTATAATCCTTTGATTCGAATCCAGAAAACTCAGTTTCACATACATCACTTGGTTTAAAACCATTAGAGGATATGCGGTAACCCATCGAAAAATAAAAAGAGAAAACCTCTTCTGTAAGGAGATACACATTGATATTAGGATTCCAAAACAGTCCTTTCTTTTCATGAGAATCTCCTAGCAAACTACACTTAGCCGATGAGGTTTGAATTGTTTCTTGTCCAACTAGTAAATTGGCTTCAAATACTATGCTTTCGTAGAGGGAATAAAAATAACTTACCTCTCCATAAAAACCTTGTAAATGAATCTTTGCATCCAACAACTCATTGGGGCTCGAGTTCAATTTTTGTTCAGATAATTTGAAATAAGTGTAATCGTATCCAGCTCCGATATAAAAATTCTTGACAAAAGAATAATTCAAACTTCCAGACATTTGGACAACTCCTTTCGCAGTTTCTTTAAAAAATGGATTCGAATTCGAGAAGGGAATTCTAAAATTGGATTTGGCAATAAACTTTGTAAGAGGCTGAATACTTCCTATCCTTTCCTCTTGAGAAAAAGAGAGATGAGCTAGCAGAATAAAACCTACTAACAAAAATTTGGCACTATGAAAACCGTTAATTTTCAATACTTATCTTTTTTGTTATTTTTTGATTTGAAGTTGTCATTTCCAAAAAATATGAACCTCTCTTTATCGAATCTATTTCTAAATTAAAGGAGTGCGATCCTTTGTTCTTGTGTTCATTAAACAACTCTTTTATTTCCAAAAAATTGTTGTCGCACAAAACCAAACGAGTGTTGCTGTCAGTTCCTATTTTGTATTTTAATGTGATATTCTCTTTCACTGGGTTCTCAAAGTCGCTCATTTCCGAATAACTCGCATTCAATTTGCTTTTGTCATTGAATAACCACTTTACCCATGCGTACAAAACAGAACCTATCCAAAATACCAAAGGTGCTGCAATGAGCACCAAAAGAACTATAAAAAAATATCCTATTGCATCGTTTCCCATACTTTATATTCTAAACCTCAAGAAACCAAATGCTACTGAAACCATTGGATTTTCCTGATCTTGTAAATTTCTAAAACTTTGAATGTCTCTTGTAGACACTCCTATTTCGTATAATCCTGCAAAAGTTCGAAACACAATTCCAACCGGAATCCTCAGCACCTCTCTGTTTTGCATCACTATTCCTGACGAAATAATAATTGGTCCTAATTTTAAATCTCCACCAAAAGAATAAACCGAAGAAACTAAATTCCCTGGTTTGTCATTCAGTGGTGTAACTACTTCAGTTCCTATTTCTAATATTTTTCCAAATTGTATACTTGCCCCTAGTCTAAATGTAGAAGGTAAATTCACTTTTCGAGAAAAATTGCCTTCTGTAATGTCTACTAAATTGTTTAATATACTATCAAATGTTGCTCCACCCGAATTGGATTGTAGCGAACGAGAATCCGAATAAAAACCATTAACCCTAAAGGTACTTAAAACAGAATCGGCTTGCACACCAAATGTGTTCTCTGACCAAGTTATGCTTCCAATGTCATTTACAGCTACACCTATTTTTAATCTTTTAAATGCTTTAACATTCAATCCAAAATCAAATCCAAATCCACTTCCTGCTGCCTTTGGCAACTTGTATTGGATATTCCCTGTTGTAAAAAGCCCAGGATTTCCAGAGCCCCCAGCTAAGGATGGCGAATAGGCTGCAAAGCCATTGAAATTGTTATTAGAAGCTTGCATATCCAACAAAGCCATTCCTTGCAGATACTTTACCCCAACTCCTGCGTACAAGCTTAGCTTTTTTGATTTTACTAATCTCTTTCCAAAGCCAAAATTAAACTCTCTTATCCAAGATACTTTTATTCTTGTTCCCTCCATTAATTCTGGAATTGTTTTGGGATTCCCTGATATTCCTGCAATCAATTGAACAGATGTATCACTTCTCAGCGAATCATATGCCTCTGGGGTGTTTAGTGTTTTTTGAACAGAACCTGCTTGATTATAAACCAATGTATCAAAATAAGGCGAACCAAATCCAAACGAAGCTATATCTGCAAAATCTTTTGATGTTTGCACATTCATAGAATATCGTTCATTGACCGAAAATCCAAATCCAGCGAATTTTGTTGTCACAGCCAATCCAAATAATCGAACATCGGCATTCAACCTTATTCCTTCTTGTAGGTCGGACGAAAAATCCTGAAAATCTGAATATTTAGCATCGTTATTAAATCCAAATTCAAATGGAATAGATTTTGAATCATTAATAATTGGACTGTTAATTATAGGTGAGGCAAGTGAAAAACTTGTTTCCAAAAACCCCAAGGCAATTCTTTTACCTCTAAACTCTTTGGACCAAGCAAGATTAGCCGGATTTATACCCAAAGCCTGGTAATCCGTAACAAAAGTAGTTGCAACTCCTCTACCTGCAGAAGTAAAAACGCTTCCTTCTGTTTGTGTATATCCTAGGCTAACGCTCAGACAGACATAAACAGAAAGAATTATTCGTTTCATACTTTTTTGTTTTAATAAAACTAGTTTCCGAATTTCTCGATTACCTGCTGAGTAACTCCAGTTGCAGAAAATCCTCCATCGTGAAATAAATTTTGCATCGTTACATATCTTGTGTAATCCGAGAACATTGAAATACAATACTCAGCACATGCTTCTGCAGTTGCATTTCCTAATGGACTCATTTGCTCTGAGTAATTGATGAATTCATCAAATCCTTTTACTCCACTTCCTGCTGTGGTAACTGTAGGAGATTGAGAAATTGTATTTACTCTTACTTTTTTGGCAACACCATAATGGTATCCAAATCCTCTTGCGATTGATTCTAGTAAAGATTTAGCATCTGCCATATCACCGTAATCAGGGAAAATTCTTTGAGCAGCAATGTAAGTCAAAGCAACTACAGATCCCCACTCATTCAAGGCATCATGCTTTTTGCACAATTGCAAAGTTTTGTGAAATGAAATTGCTGATACATCTAATGTTTTGTTGTAAAAATCATGACTCAAATCTGTGTAATGCTTCCCTTTTCTAACATTTGGTGACATACCGATTGAATGCAAAACAAAATCAATTTTACCTCCCAAAATCTCTTGTGATTTCACAATTAGATTCTCTAAATCTTCATTTGAAGTAGCATCAGCAGGAATAATTTGAGAATTTGTTTTTTCAGCCAATTCATTTATTTCACCCATTCTCATTGCTATTGGTGCATTTGTCAATACAAATTCAGCTCCTTCTGCATGAGCCAATTCAGCAACTTTCCAAGCGATAGATTGTGAGTTTAATGCTCCAAAAATAATTCCTCTTTTTCCTTTTAATATATTATTAGCCATTTTTGTTTTTTAATGTTTACGAAGCAAAGGTAACACAATGTGCTTACTTTGAAACCAACAACCTAAGAATAATGTAACAACCTATTGTTAATCATTTCAGACTCTATTGGTTTTGAATCTTGGTAAATACATCTCCATAATTTAAAATTCCGATGCTTTCCCTATATTTGCACCAAAGAATAAGTAAGAATGATTGACGGAAAAAAAATTATTGTAGTGATGCCAGCTTACAACGCTGAAAACACGCTCGAAAAAACATACGGAGAAATTCCTTTTGAAATAGTGGATGATGTAGTGCTAGTAGATGACAAATCAAGCGATAACACAAGCGAATTGGCTGCTAAGATTGGAATTAAACACGTAATTATTCACGAACAAAACAAAGGTTACGGAGGAAACCAAAAATCTTGCTACAACAAAGCACTGGAATTAGGCGCTGACATAGTAATTATGCTACATCCTGATTACCAGTACACTCCAAAATTAATTCATTCAATCTCTTACCTTATTGCTAACGAAGTATATCCTGTTGTTCTTGGTTCAAGAATTTTGGGTAACGGAGCTCTAAAAGGTGGAATGCCTCTATATAAGTATATAGCTAACAGATTTTTAACATTAACTCAAAATATATTGGTTGGTCAAAAATTATCTGAATATCACACGGGTTACAGAGCTTTTTCAAAAGAAGTGTTAGAATCTATCAAATACAATGACAATTCGGATGATTTTGTATTTGACAATCAAATGTTGTCACAAATTATTTACAAAGATTTTGAAATCGCTGAGATAACTTGTCCTACTAAGTATTTTGATGAGGCTTCCTCTATTAATTTTAAACGAAGTATGACCTATGGTTTTGGTGTTTTGGGAACTTCATTCAAGCACTTTTTTACAAGAATTGGTGTGTACAAATGGAAACTATTAAAATAAACTTTGATAGACTTAATTAAAAAAAACTTCTCCTTCATTAGCATCTACCTTGTATTTGCTCTTGCTGTTGTTTTATTAATTGGTACCAAAGGAAAAATTAATGCCCAGCTTTTTGCCAATCAATTTCATTCTTCATTTTTCGATTTCACCTTTTTTTGGTCTACCAAAATAGTTGAATGGTTCTCGTTCCTAGTGATTTTGGGAATATTGCTATTCAAAGGAGCTAAATTTGCAATAAATGGATTACTCATTTATGCCATTACAGCTGTGACTACTTTCTCATTAAAAAGACTCTTGTTTTTTCACGAACTAAGACCAACTTCTGTGCTGAACGAATTAAGACTACTCCCTCCCGAATTTGGACTGAGTCAACTCACGAGTCATTCATTCCCATCGGGTCATACAACAGCAGCCTTTACCCTGTTTTGTTTTATCACCCTTATTTCTTCTAACAAGAAACTAGGATATATTTATGGAATCATAGCCGCTTTTATAGCTTATTCTCGAGTTTATCTTTCTCAGCATTTTTTTCAAGATATTTTAGCTGGAGCAACCATTGGAACAATAGCAACTTTCGTATTTTATTTTGTTTTGAATAAAATAAAATATGGCGAATGGGCACTAAAACCACTTGTAAAACTAAAGAAATGAGTGTCACACAGAAACATGTTCTATTTTTAATTGCACTAGGAGCGATTTTCTTTTTTCCATTTCTGGGAAATGTTCATCTATTTGATTGGGATGAAATAAATTTTGCAGAATCGGCTCGCGAAATGATTGAAACCAATGATTATTTCAGAGTTCAAATAAATTACGAGCCATTTTGGGAAAAACCTCCATTCTTTTTTTGGCTTCAGGTTGTATCCATGAAAATTTTTGGAATCAATGAATTTGCAGCAAGATTCCCCAATGCTCTGTTAGGCATTATTTCACTTGTAACTATCTATTTTATTGGAAAAAAACTAATCTCGGATAAGTTTGGGTTGATTTGGAGTATGGTTTATTTCGCTTCCTTTCTTCCTCATATGTATTTCAAAAGTGGAATTATCGATCCATTTTTCAACTTCTTCATCTTTCTTTCTCTCTTCTTCCTGATTCTTACCATCGAAAAACCAACAACCAGAAAAACCAACGCACTTATTTCTGGTATTTTTATTGGCCTAGCAATTATTACCAAAGGCCCAGTAGGATTGCTTTTACTTGTATTAACACTCATTGTGTATCTCATTGCAAAAAAAGGAAAAGCAAAAATAAAACCGATAACAGTTATTATCTTCTTTTTTAGCTCGTTAGGCGTTACTTTTCTTTGGTTTGGTTACGAAACTATAACCAATAGCCCTTGGTTTATACTGGAATTCATTCACTATCAAATAGAACTCTTAACTGAACCTGTAGCTGGACATCAACAACCTTTTTACTATCATTTTGTGGTTGTTCTTTTGGGATGTTTCCCAATGTCTATTTTGGCAATACCAATGTTTTTTAAGAAACAGCCAAATATCCCTTATAACTTATTGCTTTGGATGAAAATTTTGTTTTGGGTTGTAATGATTTTGTTCACCATAGTTGAAACAAAAATTGTGCACTATTCATCTATGAGTTATTTGCCACTTTCGTTTCTTTCGGCTATTTACTTGTATTTCTTTTTAGGTCTCAAAGAAAAGAAAATTGAACTTAAAGCTTTAAAAACCAGCTATATTACAATTGGGGCAATCTTCGGAACTCTCTTAACTATTGTGCCAATTGTGTTTAAAAATCATACTTGGATTACACCTTACATTAAAGATGATTTTGCTGTAGCTTCTTTTCAAAATCCTATTAATTGGGGAGGCTGGGAGTTTATTTTTGGACTGCTTTTCTTGGCAGGATTGTTCTGGTCTCTTATTTATTTTATTAAAGAAAAAGTGAATCAATTTTTGACTGTTCTTGTTTTTGCAACCGGAACAACACTTTTAGGCTATTCCATTTTTATTGTTCCCAAAATAGAGCAGTTTTCTCAAGGACCAGCCATTGATTTCTACGAATCTATGCAAGGGAAAGATGTGTATGTTACAACTCTAGGTTTCAAGAGTTACGGGCAATATTTCTACACTCTATTTCCACCAAGAACAGAAAAAGATGAAATTGAAGTCTTGAAAAATAACTATAAAAAATCTCTTGTTACTCCCAATTCTTATGACGCAAATGAATTGAATTCATTAACAAATGAGTGGCTATTGAAAGGAAACATTGACAAAGACGTTTATCTTGTTACAAAAATTACGAAACGTGAAGAAATGAAGCTTTATACCGACATCAGCTTTATTGAAAACAAAGGAGGCTTTGATTTTTATGTTCGTAAGCACAACTAAATTGTCATGAAAAAAATCATTGTTTTAATACTGTTATCCAGTTCTGCAATTAGCCAAGGCCCAGTAGATGGATTTATGAAAAAGAAAAAAGAATTTGCTTTAGGACTTTCTTATTCAAATGAAAAAGCCTCTCAATTGTATGCAGGTCCAAACTTAGGCAGAGGTTCTAGAACAACCAGAGCATTCAGTTTTTTCGGAATTTATGGATTTACAGACAAACTAAATATTCAATTGGGAATTCCATATTTGAATATAAACAAGGGAGTAGAACAAGGACTGCAAGACGGAAGTATTTATCTGAAATACAACTTCTTGACCAACGAAAACAAATTTGGTGAACTGAAAGCTATGGTTGCTGCAGGGTATATTCAACCCCTTTCGGAATATCAAGTAAATGGCGGAAGTGCAATTGGACAAATGGCAATTGCTGGTGACGGAAGGCTTATACTTCAACAAAAATTCAAATCAAATTATTTTGCCTCTGTTCAGGCAGGATACTTTTTAAAATCAGACCCTACGCCCAATGCAATTTCTTCTTCCCTCAAGATAGGGTACGCTGGAAAAATATATATCGATGGTTTTTTCGAGATTATTCATGCTTTTGGAGGAACGGATTATAGAGGAGTTGGCGAATTACAAGTAAGTTCATCCACTGGTGGATTTAGAGGTTTAGGTTTTAGTTATCAAAAAATTGGAGGAACAGTTTATTATGGAGTTCATGAGCACCTCGGGATATTTGGAGGAGCTTCTTACATCATAAATGGACGAAATGCTTTCAAAAATACAGGTTTCAATTTGGGAATTGTTTTTCAATAGACTTACAATTCTCGTTTATTTTCTTTATGTTTATCTCATAAGTAACTTTTTCTCAAATATTTAAACTGGTTCTACTTTTCTCCCTATGAAATCAATCCTAATCTCCCCTATTCTTTTTTCATTTCTCTTTAGTTCTTGTGATTCTCAATCAGAATCTACTCCAATTGTTCAGGAAGAATCAACTGAAATAAAACAAGAAACTAAACAGGTTAAGGTCAAACCAAAAAAAGTAAAACTAGATACAGCTGAAATTTCGGAAATTGAAATTGATTTGGATTCTAATACTGAAACAATTGAAGTATTGGAAACAGAAAATGACCTAAACGCATCAGATACTGCTCAAAAGTTACCATCGGAAATTGAAGAAATAGACTCAACAGAAAGAGTGACTAAAACCATTGTTGAAGAGCCGCATGCAGCTTGGGATAAATTGACAAGAAAACACATCAATACAGAGGGCAAAGTGAATTATGCTGGATTCCTTTCAGATAAAAAAGACCTAGAGCAATACCTGAGGGAACTTCAAGAATTGCATAAAGAAATAGCCGATTGGAACAAGAAAAAACAACTTGCCTATTGGATAAACCTGTACAATGCAGTAACAGTAAAACTTATTGTTGACAACTACCCTGTTTCTTCTATAACCGACTTGGAAGGTGGCAAACCTTGGGATACTCAGCTTGTAGAATTGAGCGGAACAGCCTATACACTAAACGCAATTGAAAATAAAATAATTAGACCACTATTCAACGAGCCTCGCATTCATTTTGCTGTGAATTGTGCGGCAAAATCTTGTCCCAAAATACTGAACAAGGCTTGGACAGAGCATAATCTGGAGAGATCTCTTACTGCACAAACAAAGGCTTTTTTATCCAATAAAGAACAGAATTCTTTAGATGAAAACGAAATTACAATTTCGAAGATTTTTGAATGGTACAAGGCAGATTTTGGTTCAACAAACGAAAATATCATTCAATTCATAAATAGGTATTCTGAGATAGCGGTAAGCAAAACCGCATCAGTAAATTATAATGAATACGACTGGACACTAAATTCGAAATAAAGATGGCAAATCACGTTGTAATCATAGGAAACGGAATTGGTGGAATAACTACTGCTCGCCACATTAGAAAAAACAATTCCGAAACCAAAATAACGGTTATTTCCTCCGAAACAGATCACTTTTTCTCGAGAACCGCCTTGATGTACATCTACATGGGACACATGAGGTACAAAGACACAAAGCCTTACGAAGATTGGTTTTGGTCTAAAAACAGAATTGATTTGATTCGTGACACTGTTCTTTCCATTGATTTTGAAACACAAACTTTAAAAACTAAAGAACAAGATATTTCTTACGACAAATTGGTCATTGCCACTGGCTCTACTCCCAATAAATTTGGTTGGAAAGGACAAGATTTACCGGGTGTTCAAGGATTGTACAGCAAACAAGATTTAGAAATATTAGAAGAGTCTACAGCCAATAAAAAAGTAAAACGTGCAGTAATTGTGGGTGGCGGATTGATTGGTGTTGAATTTGCTGAAATGATGCGTTCCAGAGGAATTGAGGTAACATTTTTGGTAAGAGAAAATAGATTTTGGGGTGGAGTTTTACCTCTTGAAGAAGGTGCTATGATTGCAGAGCATATGAAAAAAGATCATCACGTGGATTTGAGACTTGAAGAAGAACTCGATGAGATTATAGAAGGAGAAAACGGCAGAGTTTCGGCTGTAATCACAAAAAAAGGTGAACGAATAGAGTGTGAATTGGTTGGCCTAACAGCAGGTGTAAGACCCAATGTTGATTTTTTGAAAAATTCACCTCTTGAAATTGGAAAAGGAATAAAAGTAAATAAATACCTAGAAACTAATGTTCCTAATGTGTATGCCGCAGGTGATTGCGCAGAAGTTCAAGAAACAGTTCCGGGAAGAAGATCCATCGAGGCAGTTTGGTACGTAGGAAGAATGATGGGTGAAACTTTGGGGCAAACCCTTGCCGGAAACAAAATTGCGTATGAGCCAGGAATTTGGTTCAATTCTGCCAAATTCTTTGATATTGAATACCAAACTTATGGAAATGTGGCGGCAAACAACCAAGAGGATGAAATTACATTCTATTGGAAACATCATAGTAAATCTATTTCATTTAGAGCAGTTTACGACAAGAACAGCAGATCGCTCAGAGGAATTAACAACTTTGGGATTCGCTTGAGACATAAAATTTGTGAGGGTTGGATAAAATCAAATACTCCTATTGAAATTGTACTTTCTGAGTTGCGAAATGCCAATTTTGATCCAGAATTTTTCAAGCAATACGAAAAAGACATTATTTCTCAGTTTAATAATGAAAATGGTACTTCTATTAAACCAAAAAAGAAAAACCTATTAGCAATTTTTGGACGTGGCTAGTGTTTAATGAACTTAAATGTTTGTGATGTATTTTGGGCGTCAAAAACCTGAGCAATATAGACTCCAGGTTTAGAATCATTTAAATTCAAACTTGTATCTCTTCCTTCTAGCTTTCCTTCTATAACTATTTGACCTAAAGCATTTATCACACGAAATCTTGCGCCTTGATTTTGGCTTTCATTCGTGATAACTAACTCATTGAAAGAGCTTTTGAATACAAATTGAAACTGTACTTTCTGATTCAATTCAGAAACGGAAAGGCTACTAGACCTCGGATGTTTATCAAAAAACCTCCAAATCACCTCACTTGCATTAAAATCTTGATTGGTAACTCCTATTGGAATTGGCGCGCCTGGCCAAGTATGAGCTCCACCAAACACTTTGTAATGAATGACTTCTGTGTTGTTTGTTCCACTGCCATAAGTATATCTTTTTGCATCACAATTGTCGGTTATAGATACATTGGGGATAGAATCCACAACAGGTGTGGATGAAGTGTTGTTGTGGTTTTTCCAATAATCGATAACATAAGAAATATCGTGAGAAGAGGCATCTCCCAAATACTTTACGGTAGAATCAGCTGTTCCGTGAATTTGCAAAACAGAAATTGGTTTTGTGTTGGTGGGCGAAATAGGAAATAACCGAGTCATAGATCCTGTAACGGAAGCAACCGAAGCAAATAAATTATCAAATTCTGAGGCAAGCGCTAAACTCATGTAACCACCGTTACTCATTCCTGTTGAATGAATCCTGTCAGGATTGATGGAATAATCACTTGAAATAGTGTCAATTAAATCTGAAACAAACCCAAAATCATTCACTGCTTGTCCAAAATAAGCGTTCCAAAATGTAGCTCCCAAACTTGTACTTGTAGTTCCTTGAGGATGAACAACAATGAAATTTGCTGTGTCTGCAATACTGCGGAAATCTCCGTACAGCATTTGCTGCAAACTATTGCTTCCCAAACCATGAAAATTAAAAACCAACGGAACAGGAACTGTGCTGGAGTAACTTGCTGGAATGTAAATTTTATAAGATCGCACCACTCCTCCCGAAACAATTGTTTTATCAAGAGTTGATTGACCAAAAGAGAATAAGGAAGCGAATAAACTGAGTAGAATAAATGAATTTTTCATACCTGTAATTTGAGGTTATGCTCTAAGATAATATAATAACTTCAATAAATAATTTTAATGCGTTTATGCTTTATAAAAAAAACACTTGACTAATAAAAAAAGAGTGTTTGTCAACTTTATTACCGCAGAATAGAGTTTAAATTCTTATTTTGTTTAAAATTTAATGAAATGAATACTAAAGCTACAACCATTGTTGCTCTTTTTACGTGCTTTTTTGTTTTTGGAAAATCTCAAGTTCCCGCAAAATTAGATTCAAGTTTTTTATCAATTGGTGAATTTTGGGATGGTTATCTCAATCAATACCAATCTATTGTAGCAAGTGTATCATTGCCCGATTCCACTTTAGTTTATGTAGCTCAAATTACTGCTGGAACCGGACCTTCAGCAATGATAAAATTAAAAACAGATGGATCTATTGACTCAAGTTTCGGTACCAGTGGAGTTTTTACGTATCAAATAAATGGAGTTTCTCCTACGGTAAAAGGCATACATTACGTTGCTGGAAAATTGTATTTATCGGGTAAATTAGGGCGAGAAAAATTTGTCACTAGAATAAATATTAATGGTTCAATTGATGCAACTTTTGGTAATTTTGGAAGTCGAACAATAAATTACGCAACACCTATAGTCGATATTACAAACAGTATTACATTTGATCAATTCAACAATTGTTTCATTGGAGCTCGATTTACTGACTTAGCGAGTAGTGTAACTAAATTAACAGTAACTAAAATCGATACAAACGGTAACATCGCATTAGGTTTTGGAACGAGCGGACGAGCAGATTTTGTATTGCCTAGCGGTTCAGTTTCGGCTTTTTCCGATTTAGCGATTGACTCAAATCAAAATATTATTGCCGCAGCTTGTGGAAGCAGCGCAGGAAACAATGTAGTTCTTTTGGTAAAGTTTAATCAAAATGGAGTGTTAGACAATGGTTTTAATTCGCTTGGATACAAAGAATGGAGCTTTCAAGGCGCAGATACTTATCAAGTTGCAACAAATGAAATCTTAACTGACAAAAATAAAATAATCGTTGCTGGCGAATATCTGGTAAGCGGTATTCTAAATGCTTTTGTGTTTAAATTAAAACCTAATGGAGAATATGATTCAACGTTTGCCACAAACGGAGTTTTAAATTATCATAATAGTGGGTTAAATATTAATTTTTCCGAAATGTTATATTCCTCTAATGGAGAATTATTCATATCAGGATCAGCTGGAAACACCACTGATTCTTACTTTTCTTTGTTGAAATTATTACCCGATGGAACAATTGATTCTGTATTTGCCAACAACGGTATGTTTTTGAATCAAGTAGGAATGAGATGGGAGTCAAATGGTGCTGAATGTATGACAGTATATAAAGATGATAAAGTTTTTTTAGGTGGCAACTCATCTGATTGCGATGGAGGCACTTGCTACTTCACTTCTTCCATGTGCCGAATTATTACCAAGTTAGAAGAAATAAGTGATACAACTACAAGCGATACAACTCACACATCGATTGAAGATTTTGAAAAGTTAGGAAGCAATGTTGTTTTATTCCCAAATCCTCTCAAAAAAGGTGAGAAACTATATATCAAATCTAAAGCCGTAGTTAAAAATGTAAAGATTTATAGTTTAACTGGAAAAGAATTAAAAACATCTCTTCGAAATAATTCAATTCAGATTCAAGACATTACACAACCAGGGATCTACATAGCATTAGTTCAAACAGGAGATATACAGCTACATCAAAAAATAATAATTCAATAATGTCGCTCTACTTAAATTGTGAAAACCATTTCCCTCAAATAGTAAAAACATAAGTCTTATTTTTTATGTGTTTATCAAAATCTGTAACCATAAAAACTACTCTGTTTCGTTAAATCACTCTCTAGATTCACTCTTTGTTCCTTCGGTAAATTAGCTCGCTATAAACCATTTCTCAATTCAACAATATTTTGCAATACTTTTCCTTATCACTGTTAGCATATTGCTATATTATTTCAATTAAATTGGGTGAAAGATCAAATCTTTTTTTTAGCATAACATCAATCAAACTGAAAGAATTTTTGACTTGATTTCTTCAGCAAACAAGGCAATTATTCATTCCAATTACAAAAAGTGCCGCAAGCCCAATGATTGCCAGCAGTAATAATAAGGCCATATATTTATCAGTTTTAGATAATGATTATACCCGTATTTATTTAATAATATCTACTAGTCAAAATTAAATCGATATAAAACCCGTACTTTTGAAAAAAAGTAATACAATGTCAACGTTTCACGATTTCAAAATATCAAAATATTTACTCAATGCTCTTGAGGATCTTAATATCACTACTCCTACTCCTATTCAAGAAGAGTCCTATTCTGTAATAAAATCAGGGAGAAATGTAATTGGTATTGCACAAACAGGAACTGGGAAAACTTTGGCTTTTTCATTGCCGTTTTTGGATGGACTGAAATATTCTGAACAAAAGAATCCAAGAGTATTAATATTAGTTCCTACACGTGAATTGGTACTTCAGGTTGTAGAAAACGTAAAAGATTACTCCAAATACATGACAACAAGAGTAGTTGGGGTGTATGGAGGAACGAATATCAATACACAAAAACTAGCCGTAGGTGCCGGTGTAGATGTATTGGTTGCAACTCCAGGAAGACTGTACGACTTGGTAATGCACAGGGCATTGAGTCTGAAATCTATTCAAAAACTAGTAATTGATGAAGTAGATGTAATGCTCGATTTAGGTTTTAGATTTCAATTGACAAATATTTTTGAGTTGTTGCCTGAAAAACGTCAGAATACAATGTTCTCAGCTACAATGACTGATGAAATTAAGGAATTGATTGAAGCGTTTTTTATTGCGCCAATCACCATTTCTATTGCTGTATCGGGTACGCCACTAGCCAACATAAAGCAAATTTCTTATCCGGTCCAAAACTTTTACACCAAAGCAAATCTGCTTATGCACTTGCTAAAAGACAAGGACCAATTTAAAAAAGTATTGATTTTTGTTTCTAGTAAAACAAATGCCGACAGACTTTTCAATGCGATGGACGAGAAATTCGGGAGAGAATTGGGAGTGGTTCACTCCAATAAGTCGCAGAATTACAGAATAAAGTCTATCAAGCGTTTTGATGAAGGAACAAACCGAATATTGATAAGTACTGATGTAATGGCTCGTGGACTGGATTTGGACGAAGTTTCGCATGTTATAAATATGGATACACCGAATTATCCTGAAAACTATATGCATAGAATTGGTAGAACAGGAAGAGCAGAAAAGAAAGGAAACTCAATTTTATTGTACACCGAAAAAGAAACCCAAGACAAAGAGAAAATTGAAACTTTGATGGGAACTACCATCGAAAAGAAAAAATTCCCTGAGTCTGTTGCTATTTCTAATGACTTGACTCCTGACGAACGTCCAAAAGCCAAAGAGCTTAACATTCATGCTAAAAAAGACGAAACTAGAGGAGCGAGCTTTCATGAAAAGAAAGAGAAAAATCAAATGAAAAATGGCGGAAACCCAAGACTTCGTAGAAAAAACTTGAAATACAAAAAGCCAAAAACTAGAGGAGATCAGAATAAAATTAGAAGAAAACCTAAGAAAGGTGATGGACGTTAGGTTGCTCGATTTATTTTATATAGAATTAAAATGATTTCAAAAATTTTACATAGAGAATTCTCCCCCAATCCTTTGTGAATATTGGGATGGGATTTTCATTTCTTTTACACCATGCCTTCTCACAAACACTTTATACTCCACAAACCTTACGGTTATTTATCACAATTTGTACGCACCGAAACTACGCGTAAAAACAAAAAATTATTAGGTGAATTAGGTGATTTTCCAGAAGGCACAATGGCGATTGGTCGGTTAGACGAACCTTCTGAAGGACTCATATTCCTTACAACTGACGGAATGCAAAGCCATGAAGTACGCAGCAAACAGGTAGAAAAAGAATACTACGTACAAGTGGATGGAGAAATTACTAAAGAGGCAATTTTACAATTACAAAACGGTATTGAAATAACCGTTAAAAAAGAGAAATACACAACCATTCCTGGAAAAGCATTTCAGTTAGAAACAATTCCAGACTTTAAAGAAAGAGCCAAAAAAATCCGTGACGAACGACACGGACCTACAAGCTGGATTTCCATTACAATTACCGAAGGAAAATTCAGACAGGTGCGTAAAATGACTGCTGCTGTTGGGTTTCCAACTCTTCGTTTGGTAAGAGTACGCATCGGAAATGTTGTTTTAGGAGATTTAAAAAGTGGTGAATGGAAAGAAGTGAAGAAGTTTAAATAAACTCTTCCCAAAACTCAGGATAACTCTTAACAACCACATTTGGGTTTTCAATCTCTACTTCGTTTACTACGGCAACTAATGGAGCAAAAGCCATAGCCATGCGGTGATCGTGATAAGTGGACACAGAAATTGATTGAGGCAATTCTCCTATTTTTTTGATTTCAAAAGTATCTTTCCCATTCATTTCTAAAGAATAATTAAGCTTCACTATTTCCGTTTTCAAAGCCTCTATTCTATTCGTTTCTTTGTACACCAAATGAGAAATACCTCTAAATGTTCCATTCATTCCCAAACCTACACAGGTCATCACAAAAGTCTGAACCATGTCTGGAATGGATGAAAAATCATAGTCGAAATAATCAATTGTAGGCTTTTTGGCTTTTACAATCTCAATCCCATCCGAACCTTCCAACGTAACTACTCCGAACTTTTCAAACATGTTTTTAATCCCACTATCTCCTTGATAACTAATTATATTAAGTCTATTTATTTGAATCTTTGAATGAACTTCTGACAGCGCTATTAATTCATACCAATAAGATGCCGAAGACCAATCGGACTCCACTTCTACTTCTTTTGTGTACATTTTTGATATTGGTTCAACCGAAATCAACCTGCTGTCTTCTTTTATTTTAACCCCTAGCTTTTTGAGCAAAGAAATCGTCATATCAGAATAAGACTTTGATTTTGGCTCGCCTTTCACTTCTATAGTGAGTCCTTTTGCCAAAAAAGGAGCGATCAAGAGTAATGCCGAAATGTATTGACTACTTATCTGAGAATTTATGGAAACAAGCCCTCCTGTCAGTTTTTTTCCTTTAATTTTCAAAGGAGGAAAACCTTCCTTTTCTGTGTACGAAAGATCAGCACCTATCATTCTCAAAGCATCTACTAATTCTTTGATAGGTCTTCTTTTCATTTCGTCACTTCCTGTCAAAATTACTTCGTGGTTACCTAAAGCACAAACAGCTGTCAAAAAACGAAAACAAGTTCCTGCATTTTTCACATCCAACAATCCTGACACTTCTTTTTGAGAAAGAATTTCATTCATTATTTTTGAATCGTCAGCTGTAGAAACACCTTTTAAATCAAATGAATTATTCATCAAATACCGCAGCACTAACAATCGGTTGCATACACTTTTTGAACCAGGTAAAGAAACCGAATGTTTAAGACTGAAATCACTATTTAACAATCTTGTTTTCAATTTTTTAAATTATTTATAGTTGAGTAAAAGTTTAAGCTTTCAATAACTAGTTTTTCGTCAATAAAATAATTGATTTCACTTTCGCCAATTCCAATAATCAAGGTGAAATTTAACTTCCCATCTTCATTTTTTTTATCTGCTCTCATTTCATCAAGCAAGGAATCAAACATTTTAGTTTCCAATTCTATCTTCTCAAAAAATGAAAAAATCATTTCTACAACTTCATTCAATTCTGATTCAGTAATTTTCTCCATTTGAAAAGAAATGTAGCTTTCGCAAATCATTCCTAAGGCAATGGCTTCGCCATGCAGAACTTCTCCCATAAAATAGGATTCGACAGCATGACCTATTGTATGCCCAAAGTTTAGTTTTTTTCGTTCTCCAGTTTCTTTAAAATCTGCTACGACAAATTCCTCTTTTAATTTAATAGAAGTTGAAATAAGAACATCGAGATTGGCAATCAGACTATCTTTATCCTTTAGTAACGAAAATAAGCTCTTATCAGCTATCAAACCATATTTCACTACTTCTGCCAAGCCAGAGATTAATTCTCGCTCTGGAAGTGTCTTTAAAAACTGAGAATCGGTGTACACAAACAAAGGATGAGCAAAGGTTCCAACTTGATTCTTGGAATACTCTAAATTAACACCAGTCTTTCCGCCAATTGCAGCATCTACCTGCCCAAGTAAGGTTGTAGGAATGTGAATAAAATCTATTCCTCTTTTGAAAGTTGAAGCAACAAATCCTCCTAAATCCGTTACTACTCCTCCACCCAAATTGATTATCAGTGATTTTCTGTCTGCGCCCGTTTCTAGCAGCGAACTCCACAGAGAATCCGCAATTTCAATTGTTTTGGTGTCTTCACCCGGATCAAGAACTAATAAATTAGCTTCTTTTAAAACCTTCGAAGAATCCAAAAGTCGAGGCAAACAATCAATTTTAGTGTTTTCATCTACCAAAATGTACAAGTTTGTCCATTTTTTCTCAAAACTTGTAAGAACTGAATCAAAATCAGAAATTGGACCTTGGTAACAAATTGGCAATGACATAACGGTAAAATTATGCTAGCTCAAGAGTTTTAGCTTGAACGAGCTGTTCATGAATAGCATCCCACAAACCTATGCGGTAAGTCAGAGATTTTTTTGCTACTTCCATGGCCTCATTCCATTTTTTTGGATTGTTTTCACACAGTTCATCCATCATTTCTAACGAAAGTGGCCCGTGTTCGTCTCCATCCAATTCGATATGACGCTCAAAATAGTAGCTCAATTTAGTATATTTTTCATTATTTGGGTCAGATTGCTTCAACAATTCCACAAACATGTCGGGAATTATATCTTCTCTACCAAAAGTAAATGACGAAGCAACCAAATGAGGTTGATTAGTCGAAATCACCTCGAAACTATACATCACAAAGGCCTTTACATTGGGATGAATATCAACTGAATTCAATGAATCTGATACTGAAAGACCTTCTTTTATCTTTTCCATAAAAGCAACGATATCCGAAGTGCTTGCTCCAATTTGATCCATAGAATCGATGTACATTTCAAAATGACTCTTTGGCTCTCCCAATTCATTTACATCACTCTCCTCTCCATGCACAATTTCATTGATAAACCTTGCCAATTTCCCATTAGATCTTGGAATCCAAGGAACTGTTACAGTTGTCAATTCAATTTGGATAGATTTTAATAAAGACATAAAATCCCACACTGCAAATACGTGATTTTGCATAAATAATTTTACATCATCTATACTCTCTAGGGCTCGGTAAAGCTTGTGATTTCTCAATTCAGCTCTTAGACTTCCTAATTCGTTTTCTACAATTTTTTCTAACTCCATTTTGTACTTTTTTTAGTTAAAACGAAAGTACATCATTCATTGTATAAATTCCACCTTTGTTACTTGCAATCCATTCTGCTGCTAGCACTGCTCCAATAGCAAACCCACTGCGGTTGTGGGCAGTATGCTTAATTTCTATTTCGTCAGTAGTAGATTTGTAGTAAACAGAATGAGTTCCTGGAACATCATCTATTCTTTTGGAAACAATACTCAATTCATTTTCATTCTCTGAAACCCTATTGACCCAAGATTCTTTGGTTGAATTATTTGCAATAATTTGTTCGGCAATTGAGATTCCTGTTCCGCTAGGTGCATCTAGTTTTTGAGTGTGATGAATTTCTTCAACTTCGATGCTGTATGCCGGATGATTTTTCATCATTTTGGCGAGTTGTTCATTCAATTTAAAAAACAAATTCACCCCAATACTGAAATTCGTAGCATAAAGAAGCGATTGATTTTGTTGCCTACACAACTTCTCTATACTTTGATAATCGTGATACCAACCCGTAGTACCAACCACAATTGGAACCTGCGCTTGAAAACATTTCTTTATGTTCGAAATAGCAAGCTCGGGCTTACTGAACTCAATTGCAACATCTGCATTTGACAATTCGGAAGAGTCGAAATCTGAATTTGAAGAAGAAACCTTCAATACAATCGAATGCCCATTACTCAGCGCTACTTTTTCTATCTCTTTCCCCATTTTGCCGTATCCCAACAATGCTATTTTCATTTCTGTATGTGTTTAATACTAAATTTACTCAAAAAAATCTTTTACAAAGTTAAGAGTCTATCAGATAATTCATCAAAATCTAATGGATATTCCTATTTTTACTAAAACATTACTTTATTTTATGACCATTTATACAAAGTTACTCTCTCTTTTTGCTGTTTTTATTTTTGTTTCGAGCTGCAACTCGGTAAAAAAGTACAATGAGACAATCAATACTAAACATTCTGTTAAAGAAATTCATCAAGATATTGATTATACTTTTAAAAAAATTGAAAAACTTCACCCCAACTTATACTGGTTTATCTCCAAAGAAGAACTAGGTAGAAAAATTGATAGCGTAAAAAACTCCATAAACACTCCTGTCACAAGTAAAGAGTTTTATTACATACTTTCTCCTTTAGTTTCCGAAATAAGACAAGGACACAATTCAGTAGGCTTTCCTTTGGATCGATTTGAAAAAGAAGAGTACGAAGAGCGATTTAAAAACACAAAGAATGATTTTACTAAATTAGAATTTGAAAGAATTGAAGATAAAATAATAATTTCGGACGTTTTTGACTCAGTCAAATCCCTGCAATTTGCTGAGATATTGAAAATAGATTCTTTTGAGGTGTCAGACATCCTTAAAAAACATAATTTCTTGAGATCTAGCGATGGTTTCAATACTACATTTTATGAGCGAAGAGAAGGTTTGTTTTTACCTTCTTATTACCGAGTTGAAAACCCAACTTTGGATTCTGTTACACTTACATTAAAGCAAAACAACCTTGTTTTTGATACCACTTTCTATAGAGAAATTGACTCTAGTTTATTGGATAATAAAAAGGTAAAAAAAGATAAAAAATCGGAAGAAAAAGAAGCTGCAAAAGACACGGTAGACACAAAAAAAACAGACAACAAACCAAACCACATAAGAGGCTACGACAAGAGAACAGAACGATACACAAGGAATTACGTATTCATGAAGGATTCGAGTGTGGGTTATCTCAAAATAAGAGGATTTACCACCGGACCTTTTGCAGATTTGTATGATGAGTTTTTTAACTACGTAGATTCTGCCAACTCAGAAACTGTAATTTTGGATTTGAGAAACAACTTGGGAGGAAGATTGAATGAAATACATTATTTGATGGAATACCTATCTCTAGAGGAGTTTATAACAATCGAACCTATGGAATCAAATACGGCTATTCCTCGCACCAATTCTATTTGGAGTTCAAACAATCAGCCTGTTTTAGTTGTATTGAAATCAATCGTAACTCCTTTTTTATATGTGTACGAAAAATCTACTTCCAAAAAGAAAAATGGAGTGTATTACCACAAAATGAAATCGAGTAAACTCACAGAGCCGAAAGAAAATGCTTTCAAAGGAAAAGTATATGTTCTGGTAAATGGGAATTCTTTTTCTGCCTCTTCTATTATTTCGAGCAATCTTCAAGGTTCTGGAAGAGCAACAATTGTAGGGGAAGAAACGGGCGGCACATACAATGGAACTGTTGCTGGAGTGTTTAAACCAATAAAATTGCCTCATTCCAAATTGAGGGTTCAGTTTGGGCTTGGAATGATAAAAGCTCCATACACTGAATCTCCTGATGGAAAAGGTGTGATTCCTGATGTTACCATTTTACCTACTCTGAATCACAGAATAAATAAGATTGATACGGAGCTGGAATGGATATTGAACGAAGTGGAGAAAAATAAAAAAGTAACGGATACTGCACCTGAAAAGGAAGTGGAATTAGAAAAAGAATTGGATGATTCGAAGCAATCAGAAATTCCTAAAATTGAGAACGCTAACGAGGAAAAAGAATAATAAACTACCTGAATTTAAAAGTAACAATTAATCCAGAATAAGATTGGCTGAATGAAGTGAAACCAAATGAAGGCTGCACGGTCATAGATAAGTTTTCGTCCACATTAAAATTAAACAAATGTGCATCTACATTGGCATCAATAATATTGATAGTGTAAGCTAACATACTAAAAATAATCATGTTGTCCCTCCATTTTCGGTGGTAATCCGAAAACTCTAACAACTGACTGTTGTCAAATTTATCGAACTCTAAATTCTGGAATGATCCCGAATTTTTTTCGCGAAAAACAAGTTCGTCACGCATAGATTTGAACTCACCTTGGTTGATAACTGCAGCAGTTATACAACCACCAATTGCTGCGTACACAAGTGGGATTTTCCAATACTTTTTGTTGTAAGCTTGCCCCAAGCCAGGTAATACCGCTGAGTAAATAGTTGCTTTTTTGGGAGAATGAACAGAATCTTGAAAAATCCCAATCCTTTGCTGTGCTTTCGCTGAAATGGTTATTCCAACAAAAAACAAACACAAAGAAAAGGGTACAATTCGAAGTTTGCTCATGATCTTAGTTTAATAAATCTAAAATCTTTCTCAAGTGATCTTGATCCACAAAAGGAATAGTAATTTTTCCGTTTCCTTTGTTTGTTTTGGTAATCCCTATTTTTGAATTATAGTTCTTCGAAATTTCTTCTTTTATCTTTTGCTCTTCGTAAGACAAGGAATACCTCGAAGATTTTGATTTTGGCTCCTTTGGTTTGTTCAAGTTTTGAACCAACTCTTCAGTTTTTCTGACCGATAATTTTTCGTCAACTATTTTTCTGTAAAACTTAACCAATGTGGATTCATTTTCCACACCCAGAAGTGCTCTTGCATGTCCCATAGTAATAGTTTTGCTCGATAGCGCCAACTGAATTACATCTGGTAATTTTAATAACCTGAGGTAATTCGTAACGGTAGATCTGTTTTTGCTTACCTTCTCGCCTAGTTCTTCTTGTGTCAATTCACATTCATTCAATAGCCTCTGAAAACTTATTGCAACTTCTATCGGATTTAAATCCTGACGTTGAATATTTTCTACAATTGCCATTTCTAGCATTGCTTGGTCGTTGGCAATTCTTATGTATGCAGGAACTTCAGTAAGTCCTACAATTTGAGAAGCTCTAAACCTTCTTTCACCTGAAATCAATTGGTATTTTCCGTATCCAATTTTTCTGACAGTAATAGGCTGAATAAGTCCGTGTTCTTTTATTGAGTTTGACAAATCAACCAAAGCTTCCTTCTCAAATTCAGTTCTTGGCTGAAAAGGATTTGCCTCAATATCTTTTACCAAAATAGCCGAAACACTACCTACCGAAGCATTGGTTACCGATTCTCTAGACGCAGTTATGTCTGTTTCGTTATTCTCTAACAAGGCTCCTAAGCCTCTTCCAAGTCCACTTTTTTTCTTTGCCATTAGTTTATAATCTTATCTTCTGCTTTTATTTTTGTCAGGTCGTTATTTTGCAACACCTCTTTTGCTAGGTTTAAGTAATTGATTGCTCCTTTACTCGATGCATCCATCATAATTACAGATTCACCGTAACTTGGTGCTTCTCCTAGTTTAGTATTTCTATGAATAATTGTATCAAAAACCATTTGTTGGAAATGAGTTTTGACTTCATCCACTACTTGATTAGATAAATTAAGTCGAGAATCATACATAGTGAGTAAAATTCCTTCTATTTCTAATTCTTGATTCAGTTTATTTTGAACAATTTTTATTGTATTCAGAAGTTTACCCAAACCTTCCAGCGCAAAATATTCGCATTGAACAGGAATAATTACAGAATCTGAAGCGACCAAAGAGTTGATTGTGATAAGTCCCAAAGATGGAGAACAATCGATTACTATAAAATCATAAGAATCTCTTATTTTATCCAGATTTGCCTTGAGCATATATTCTCTGTTTGGCAAGTTTATCATCTCGATTTCTGCACCAACCAAATCAATATTTGAAGGCAATATATCTACAAATGGTGTATCGGTTGACAAAATAATATCAGCAATTTCCACTTCATTGATGAAACAATCGTAAATACTTGCTTTTACATTTTTTGGGTCGTGTCCCAAACCAGAAGTAGAATTGGCTTGCGGATCAGAATCTACAATCAATACTTTTTTCTCTAAAACTCCTAAGCTTGCTGCCAAATTTATAGCGGTTGTCGTTTTACCAACCCCACCTTTTTGGTTTGCTATTGCAATAATTTTTGCCATATTTTATATTAATTCTTTTTCTTCTCCTATGTTAAACACTTCAAGTCTAAACTCTTCAAAACCAAATTTAGCTTCTTCCATATCCACTTTTATTGGTTCAAATGTATCGTAATGCATCGGAATTACTGTGTCTGCATTCACTAAATATGCAGCTTCTATTGCATCGTTTACTCCCATCGTAAATACGTCTCCAATCGGTAAAAACGCAAAGTCTACAAAACCAAATTCTTCTTGAATCAATTCCATTTCCTTATGAAGTCCCGTATCTCCTGCAAAATAAATAACTTTTTCTACTTCATCTTCTTCAAAAACAAAAATAAATCCTGCCGCAAGTCCACCGTAGCTTCCATCGGGCATTGAGCTGGAGTGCAAAGCACTCACCATTTTTATAGCGCAACCTTCTAACTGAAGAGCCCCGCCAATATTCATTCCAATCGAATCCTTCACTCCTTTTTTCTGAAACCAATTTGCGACTTCAAAATTTGCAATTAATGTAGCATTCGTATTCTTGTAAATTACCTCGGTATCGGCCACATGATCTTCATGTCCGTGAGTAAGAAGAATATAATCAGCCTCAATTTTATTGATATCCACCGATTTTGCCAACTCATTTTGAGTTATAAATGGATCTATAAGAAACTTTGTAGCTTCTATTTCAAATCCAAAACACCCATGTCCGTAGTACCTTGCCTTCATTTTTCTCTGTTTCTTATAAAGATAGTTAATTCCTCATTTTAGCCTCAATTGTTTTATCAACAATAAACGGCCAAAACCATTCAAATATTGAAATTAATTCACCTTTATTAGTTCAAAATCTTTGTAAGCTACAATGAAAACAGATTGATTTTCGAACCCGCTATTTTTGTCACTTCTTTCTAGTTGAAAACTAGATTGTAACAACGGTACTTTTATCTGATCGTAATGCGCTGAATAACCTTTACCAAAAGCATCTAGACCTACTGCATGAAAAAATGCAGCATCAAAACCCATAAAAGCAAATTTACTAGGTTCTGATCCAAATTTGGCTCTGTATTGTTTTACAAATGTAACCACATTTTCATCCTTGTAATCAATGAAAGAAGAAGTAGTTACGTGCAAATTGTATTTCATTTTGTAACTCGTTTCAATGTCATCATATTCAAGAAAGTTTTCTAAAGCATAAATCTCCACTTCGTACCCTTTCATTCTACTTTTTGAAAGAATGATATTTAATTGTGTGAAAAAACTTGAAGCCATACCCTTTTCTATAATTGGCAATACAACAACATTCTTTTTGCCCTTTACCAGTTTTGCATCAAATCCATTCATCGATGAATAGGATGTCAAATTAAAAGCACTTGCTTTTGTTCTGTAATTGTTTGGCTTACCTACCAAAGCTTTCTCAAAATTTTCTATAAACAAATTAGCCAAATACTTTTCTTGCTTTGTTTTTCCTGAAACACAAATTACGTTTTCCGTGTTTCTGTTTTTAGCGATAAAATTTGCTACATAACTTATTTGTGTTGGAAATGAAGTTTTCAATTCCGTAACAAAAGGATTATTAAAAAGTAGTTTATTTGATTGATTCACGGGACAAATCGCTTGAATTTGTTGGGTTTTCGAGAAGTCTGAAACTAATTTATAAGGTTTTTCAAAAAATGGTCCAACAATTAAGTCTGATGTTTTAATCGTATTCGTTTTCAATTGTTTCCCTACAGTTGATGTGTCGTTTCTCGTATCAAACACCTGTAGATCAAATGATGTTCCAGATTTTGCAACTGAATCCAAAGCTAACCGAACACCTTGGTAAAAATGGGTGCTCATTTCTGTATATGGATGAATTTTCTTCACTTTATTCGTTTCCATCGGAATCTGTGCATTTTTATCCAGCATCAATGGCAAGAATAAAGAAACAGAATAAGACTCTTTCATTACCATTTTGTTCAATTCATCTTTCAATGGATTTATTTTGTTTACAGAATCTAGATTTACACCTTTTGGCAAAATGGGTTCACCTAACGAAACTTTAATATCTGTCAAATATTTTGAAGGAAGTGCAATGGTTAGTTTATCTCCTTCTTTCAAACTTTCAACACCTGGGTTAGATTTCTTTATTGCTTCTACAGTTGTATTATATTTCTTAGAGATCCCATAGAAAGTCTCTCCTTTTTCAACTGTATATTGTATCAATTTAGACCCAGACTTTGGGAAGTTTTCTGTTTTTGGCAGCTCAATCTCCATTAATTTTGCCCCAACTGGCAGTACAATTTTATCGCCAATAGCAATGTTTTCTGTAAGTCCAGGGTTCAGTTTTTTCAATTGTTCTAAAGTGACTCCATATTTTTTTGTGATTCCATACAAAGTTTCTCCTTTTGCCACAACATGCACAGTTTTGTCTGTCGCAGATTCTTCTTTTGGTTCAGGAATCGTTTTTGCCTTTTTTCGAAGCTGCAGAACAGTTCCAACTTGCAAGTCTTTAACCTTTTCAGGGTTTAGAGCAGTCAATTCTTCTATTGTCAACCCATAGATTTTAGAAATCCCGTACAAAGTTTCTCCTTTTTCAACGGTATGAATTGTTCGGTCTTTTACGGCAACAGGAATATTCAATTTTTGTCCTTCTTTCAAAAACATCAATATTCCAGAATTAGCATCTCTCAAATCCTTTTTGGTTGCGCTATATTTCTGAGTAATTCCATACAAAGTTTCCCCTTGCTTTACTGTATGCACTATGTATTCCTTTCCATCAATTATCTCTCTTTTCTGCGAAAAAAAAGACATTGAAACACTGATAAAAAGAAGCGATAAAAAATATTTCATAATTGTTAGATAGTTAATTTTTATGTTATTCCCATTCGATAGTTGCTGGTGGCTTGGAACTAATGTCATAGGTTACTCTGTTTATTCCTTTTACTTTATTAATGATGTCGTTGGATACTTTTGCCAAAAAATCATACGGTAAGTGACACCAATCGGCAGTCATTCCATCTGTTGAGCTAACTGCTCTCAATGCAACTGCATTTTCATACGTTCTTTCGTCTCCCATCACTCCTACAGATTGAACTGGAAGTAAAATCACCCCAGCTTGCCACACATCGTCATACAACTTATTGTCTTTCAATCCTTGTATAAAAATATGATCTACTTCCTGCAGTATCCTTACTTTTTCGGCAGTAATATCGCCCAAAATCCTAATCGCCAATCCTGGACCAGGAAAAGGATGTCTTCCTAATAGTCCATCATTCAAACCAATTGATTTACCTACTCTTCGCACTTCATCTTTGAATAAAGCTCTCAAAGGCTCTACTACTTTTAGTTTCATATAATCTGGCAATCCGCCCACATTGTGATGAGATTTTATGGTTTGAGAAGGCCCTCCAGTAGAGATAGATTCTATCACATCTGGGTAAATTGTTCCTTGCGCCAGCCAACTTGCTCCTTCTACCTTTTTCGACTCTTCGTCAAACACATCTACAAACACTTTGCCAATTGCTTTTCTTTTCTCTTCCGGATCAGTTAATCCAGCCAAAGCAGAGTAAAATAATTCCGAAGCATTTACACCTTTCACGTTCAATCCCAAATGCTCATAATTTTTCAGAACTTCTGTAAACTCATTTTTTCGAAGCAAACCATTGTCCACAAAAATACAATGAAGGTTCTTCCCTATCGCTTTGTGCAACAACATTGCTGCAACAGTAGAATCAACACCTCCGGACAATCCTAAAATCACTTTCTCGTCTCCAATTTTTTCTTGTAATTCCTCTACTGTAGATTCAACAAATGCATTTGGAGTCCAGTTTTGAGCCGAACCACAAATATCTACAACAAAGTTTTTTAATAAAATAGCCCCTTCAGAAGAATGATAAACTTCTGGATGAAACTGAATCCCGTATGTTTTTTCATTCGCAACTCGGTAACCCGCCACTGCTACATCAACTGTACTTGTAATGATTTCAAAATCGGTTGGCAATTCCTTGATGGTATCTCCGTGAGACATCCAAACTTGCGAGCCTAAAGTCATTCCTTTTACCAATTCATTTTCTTGATTGATAAAACTCAAATTAGCTCTTCCGTATTCTCTCGTTTCAGATGGCGTGACCAATCCTCCGTTGTTATGAGCCAAAAATTGAGCTCCATAACAAACACCCAACAATGGAAGTTTACCTTTAATATTGGATAAATCAGGGTTTGGTGCATCTTCGTTTCTCACAGAATATGGACTTCCCGACAAAATTACTCCAATTACATTCTCTGTAATTTCTGGGATATTTGTGTAAGGATGTATTTCACAATACACATTCAATTCTCTTAATCTTCTCGCAATCAATTGAGTATATTGCGAACCAAAATCTAATATCAGTATCATTTCTTCCATGATACAAAGATAAGCCTTGTACTCAATTCTGAAATGTTTACAACCGAGAGTTGTTAACTATTTGGTGGGGATAAAGTGAAACTTTTTCACAATTAATTCAGGTGCTTATTTAAGCATTTTTTGGTACTTCTGAATATTACTAGGATCCAATCTTCTTACAATATTAAACACTGTTTGTTTATTCAAGTTTGAAGCCTCAGAATATACATTGACTATCTCATTCATTTTAGCAACAAAGAACAACCTCATATTTACTGATCCAGGCTTGTTTGCGTGAACTTGCTCCAAATAAGAAAGAGATTGAGTTAAGTTTTCTACTCCTTTTTTCGCATCATCAAATGCCAAATCCAATCCCATTCTGTGGTATTCGTAAGAGCATTTTCTCATTCCTTTAAATTGTACGTTCAAAATATTCTCTATAATCCAATATCTATTATTTACACTTTCGCTAGATGACCACCCAGGCTGACCAGATGACTGAGCTAAATTTGCTATTTCTTGTGCTTTCAACAAATATTTTGTTCCACCTTCGAGAGCATAAGTATCGTAATCCATTCCTACAACATAGTAAGCATAAAACGCCAATACCGAAGACAAATTATTCGTGTAAGAACCTTGTGTGAAAAGAATTGGGGCATTCAATTGGAAGGTGAAATTAAAATCTCCATCCAAGGTATTTACTATAGTTGATGTGTAGTTTGTATTAAAAACTGGTCTTCGAGAAGAAACTTGAATCTTTGCAGTGAATGCATTTCCACTTCTTTCGCTTATGGTTATCAATAAACTTGTTTCTATTTTTTCGTGTTCCTTAAATACTTCGTCTGTCCATTTTGTATTGTTCATGAAATTGAGTACAGATTTTTTTAGCTGTTCAAGAACTTGAGTGTTTTCTGGATCATTTTTTAAAGTTGGCGCTAAAATTTCGACTTCACATCGCAATTCTTGTCCAAAAACTGAAAAGGCACAGAAAAACAAACTAAAAACTAATACAATATTTCTCATAAAATGGTTAATGGTTTTGGGACAAATAATTCAGGATATCGGCCGCTACTTCAAACTTAGACTTTAACTCAAATTGAGTCACTTTATTGTTTGCATCAATGATACTAATTTTGTTTGTATCGCCAGCAAACCCAGCACCTTTATCGTTCAGGCTATTCAGAATAATAAAATCTAGCTTTTTTCGCTCCATTTTTCCTTTGGCATTTTCGAGTTCATTGTTTGTTTCAAGAGCAAATCCCACTAATGTTTGATTTGTTTTGTTCTCTCCCAAATGAGCCAATATATCCGTTGTTCTTTTCAGGGAAATAGACAAGTCTCCTTCCTTTTTCTTTATTTTAGAATCTGAGTAATTCAATGGAGTATAATCTGCAATTGCGGCAGCCATTATCACTACATCTTGATTGCTAAATTCATTGGTTACTGCTTCAAACATATCTTTTGCCGAAATCACATCAATTCGATTTACACTAGAGTTTGGTGTGTTCAAAGAAATTGGGCCAGCTACAAGAGTCACCTCGGCTCCCATTTCACTTGCAATTTGAGCGAGTGTAAATCCCATTTTACCTGTAGATCGGTTTCCAATATATCTAACAGGATCTAGTGCTTCATGCGTTGGACCTGCCGTAATTAGTATTTTTTTACCAAATAAAGGTTGCTTCGATTTAATATCTCTTTCAATAAACTCTATGATATCTTCTGGTTCTGCCAACCTACCTTCACCTTCCAATCCTGAGGCTAATTCCCCACTTCCTGGATAAATAATTACATTTCCAAAACTTACAAGTTTTTCTATATTTTCTTTGGTCGAAGGGTGTTTGTACATATCCAAATCCATTGCTGGAGCAATATACACAGGGCATTTGGCCGACAAATATACAGCCATCATAAAATTGTCTGATTCTCCACTAGCCATTTTACTCAATGAATTTGCTGTGGCCGGAGCTACCAACATTATATCTGCCCAAAGACCCAAATCAACATGATTGTTCCAAGATCCTGACTCTTTACTGGAAGTAAATTCAGAAAAAACTGGATTTTTAGATAAAGTAGATAACGTAAGTGGTGTAATAAAATCATGTGACGAAGCAGTCATAACGACTTTCACTTCAGCACCTGCCTTTATCAATTGCCGAACGATAAGCGCAGATTTGTAAGCAGCAATACTTCCCGTAACTGCTAACACTACTTTCTTACCTTTCAACATGAGATTGTTATTTTATGCTTCTTCCTCTTTTTTCTCGACTTTCTGTACCTTTTCATTCAGAAACTCTTCAAGAGCAATAGCAACTGGCTTCGGTAATTTTTCATAAAACTTAGAGATTTCTATTTGCTCTCTGTTTTCAAAAATTTCCTCCAAATTATCACTTGGCAAAGCAAAAGCTTCTAATTTTTGTGACAATTCATCTTTCAATTCAACAGTAATCTGATCTGCTCTTTTGCTAATTACATTTAGCGCCTCATAGATATTACCAGAAATTGCCTCCATTGAAGAAGTATTTCTTGTAACTGTATCTTTCTCTGCTGTTGTTTGTTTGTAGTTCATGTGTGTTACTTTTGACTATTTTTTATTTCCTGTTGAGCGTTGGTGTAAAAACTTTCTAGTTCTTTCAACTTCTTACTGCTTGGGAAATTGTCTACAAATTTAGTATAAGATTTTATAGTTTCCTCAAATCTCTCCACTTTTTTTTCTTTCACACTATTTGCTGCTAACTTATAATTCGATTTTACAACCAAATACAAAACCTCTTCTCTCAATTCTGTATCAGGATAATCCGAAAGCATATTGGTAAAAGAAACTGCTGCAGCCTCATAATCTTCCATGTGGTAATACAATTTTGAGCTTTCAAATGCTTTCTGCTCCAGCTTCCCTCTCATGTTATCTATGATTTGGTTACACGTATCCTTTCTTTCTGTTTTTGGATATCTGTTTAAAAACGATTGCAATTCATTGATTGCTGTCAATGTATTAGTTTGATCCAAAGATGATTTTGGAGAAGCCGCTACTTTACACATCGCTCCCATAAATGAAGCCTCTTCGGCATGCTCACTTTGTGGATATGTAATCTGAAAATTTCTAAAATAATATCCTGCCAGAGCGTATTCTTGCATATTATAATGACTATAGCACAAATAGTAATAAGCCTTCTCCCCTTTTTCACTTAGTTTGGAGTAGATAGAAATAACTTCTTCAAAAAGTGGAACTGCTTTCAAAAACTTACCTTTTAGGTATAGCTTTTCCGCCATTTCATATTTTTTATCATAATCATCTCCTTTTAGTACCTTCTCATATTGAGAACATGAAACAAAGATTAAGGTGGCGAAAAAATAAAGGAAAATTTGTTTTGTGAATTTCATAAAATCATGGAGTTATCCGTGTGATTGCAAATATAGCATCTATTTAGGGATATTAAATTTGTTTTAACTTTTTTTAACCACACATAAAATTTACAGAACATCGGGGCTATTTAATCCTTATTTAAATTTCGATTATAAAAATACCTATTAACGAATCCGTAGGCCAATCCAGCTAAAATCCAAACAGGAATTTGAACATGAAGTGTATCAAAAGAAATCTCTTCTTTTTCAAACATTGGATTTATAAAAATAGTTAACACCAACATTAAAACTCCGAAAAACAATCCATGAAAAAGCGCACTCTTTTTGGTCATTAGCTTTTTATCTTTCATAATTTTTGTTTTAATAAACCAATAATTTCTTTGGGCATTACTTCCTATTTGTTTCACTAATATAGTATTTTTGATTTTAATCGTATTTATGGCACTTATACTAAGCATAGAAACCGCTACAAAAGTTTGTTCAATAGCTCTGGGAAGAGATGGAAAAACAATAGACTTTACCGATATTTTGGAAGATGAATACTCTCATTCCGAAAAATTGAATATCTCTATCCTTTCTTTACTTAAAAAAAATAATCTTTCTTTTGATGAAATTGATGCAGTTGCAATTAGTTCTGGACCTGGTTCATATACTGGGCTTAGAATTGGCACATCGTCAGCCAAAGGTTTTTGTTATGGAAGAGACATTCCTCTTATCGGTGTTAATACTCTAGAA
>Ga0209555_10000154_pt1 | contig 59170 bp, 56 predicted proteins | sample SaaInl85LU_5_DNA_FD_184643 | JGI IMG/M metagenome (GOLD analysis project Ga0209555, IMG submission 184643) | Marine microbial communities from expanding oxygen minimum zones in the Saanich Inlet - ESP_85LU_5_DNA (SPAdes) (version 2) | ecosystem: Environmental > Aquatic > Marine > Intertidal...
ATTATGAAAGCAAGAACGCAGAAAGTTCAACGAAATCAATTGGCCCAAGTGGCGGAATGGTAGACGCAGGGGATTCAAAATCCCCCGCCGCGAGGCGTGCCGGTTCGAGTCCGGCCTTGGGTACCAACACTTCCTACCGCATTATGACAGGTTTGAAACCTTAGGCTGGATCTGGCTGGCTTGGGACGGGTTGAAAATTCAGCTGCACGGGCCCCTGTATAACTGGTTTAACATTCGAACTAGATCACCCCTCAATCTCCTCCCAAACTCAAATTGTGAACAGGCTGTAGTGGTGACAATCTTCGCAGAGGACTGCCCTCTAAATTTTGACTTAATTTCGAAGATAAACTGAGGTTTAAGCCAAATTCGTGGAGTTTCATCCGTTACAGTTCAGCATGAAACTGAGGATGAAAGGTGTAAAAATGGCAAAATACTTGGTGCGCGCCGGTTACAATGACAACGGCTTTAAAGGCATGGTTTCTAATCCGTCAGATCGAGGCGAAGCGATTAAAGGAATTACAGCGGCGCTTGGGATCACGACCGAATGTATTTATTTCTCACCCTCCACGGCCGAAGCCATCATGATCGTTGAGTCTGATGCGGAAAAAAACGCGCGGCTTATGATGGTCGTGATGTCCTCGGGAACCTTCTCGGGCGGATCCATGGTCGAGTTGATTGACACGGATAGCATGTTCTCTGCCATGCAAGACTCTGGAAAATTGCTTGGGACTTATAAATCGACAACGGGCTAAAGGTATCAGCGCGGCAAAAGTTCTGTAACGTGGCATATTGCTTCCCAACCGGGCGTTGCGAGCGCTCAATAGGCCGCGGTTAAACTTGCGTTTATCGCGCAGGGGCGGCTTGATGCCGAAGGGTGTAAGATCGTTCCTTAAGTATTGAATTTGAAGCAACAAAGGAGATGACGACATGATTGAAGCAAGTGGTGGATTGGCCAATTTTATTGCGATCTTAATTCCTGCCCTCATGGGCGGGTTTTATGGGTATCGCTGCCTGTTTCTGAGCGATGGGTTTATCGCGCAATACGGGCTTGGTGCGGGCGCTGAGTTTATGGTCAAGCTGAGTGGCACCTATACGTTCACTCAATCACTGATCTATTTCATATTGTTGTTGACCTCACCGGTTGGAGCTTGGTCCGTCTTTGCCTTTGGGACCATCCAAGCGGCCTTATTCCTTGTATTTGGCTATACGACGATTAAGGGCAAATGGGCGCAAGTTGAAGGTGTGAAAGCGACGGCAGAGGGTTATATCGTGCCGGCCATATTGTTGGTTTTTCACCTTTATATCATGTTCACAATGGGTGAGATCATTTACGCATAAACTCATGAGTCAAAGAGATATTTGGATCACCGGTCTACGGCCGGTGATCTTTATGTCACCGCCGTGCTTGCCAAGAGATTGAGCCGCCACTTTGGCGGAAAAGATGCGGCAAAACATGCGTAAATGGTAGGCCCGGCAGGACTTGAACCTGCGACCAATCCGTTATGAGCGGACTGCTCTAACCAGCTGAGCTACAGGCCCCCGTGGACCCTGACTAGCAGAGAAATCTCAGGGGTCAAGCGGGCTTGATGGACATGTGCCGCCGAGCCTGTTATCGGATCGGCAAATTTGCAATAAATGGTGCTCAAATGACCCAAGGTTTAACATATGCGCAGGCCGGCGTTGATATCGATGCGGGCAATGAATTGGTGGAAAGAATCAAACCGGCCAGCAAATCCACCCAGCGATCTGGGTCTATGTCAGGTTTGGGCGGTTTTGGCGCGATGTTTGATCCCAAAGCGGCTGGCTATGACGATCCTATTCTTGTTGGCGCCACCGATGGGGTGGGCACCAAGTTGCGCTTGGCGATTGATACGGGTGATGTGTCGACCGTGGGTATTGATCTTGTGGCCATGTGTGTCAACGACCTGATCTGTCAGGGTGCCGAGCCTTTGTTTTTCCTGGATTATTTTGCCACCGGCAAGCTGCATGTCGATCAAGCCACCAAGGTCATCGAGGGCATTGCTGAGGGCTGCCGCCTGTCTGGCTGCGCCTTGATCGGCGGGGAGACCGCCGAAATGCCTGGAATGTATGCCAAGGATGATTTTGATTTGGCCGGCTTCGCTGTCGGTGCGATGGAACGTGGCACGCATTTGCCGCAAGCGGTGGCTTTGGGCGATGTGCTCATCGGTCTGCCGTCCAGCGGGGTGCATTCGAACGGTTTTTCCCTGGTCCGCAGAATTGTAGCCGATCATGGCTTGACTTGGGACAGCCCAGCACCATTTGGCTCCGGCACGCTTGGCGCGGCGCTTTTGACCCCGACCGCGCTGTATGTGAAGGCTTGTTTGGCCGCGCTCAAAGCGGGTGGGGTTCACGCTATGGCGCATATCACGGGTGGCGGGCTGACCGAAAACTTGCCGCGGGTATTGCCCGATGATCTGGGCGCTGCGATTGATTTGCAGCGCATCCCGGCTTTGCCGATCATGGCCTGGCTGGCGCAAGCGGGTGGAATATCTGAGGCAGAAATGCTCAAGACCTTTAATTGTGGCATTGGCATGATCCTAGCGGTAGAGCCGGCGCAGGTTGCGGCGGTTACGGCCGCTTTGAGCGCGCAGGGGATGAGCCCGGTTCGCTTGGGCGAAGTGATCTCTGGCCAGGGCGTCAGCTACACGGGGCAACTGCCATTTTAAACGTTGCGATTTTGATTTCTGGCGGCGGCAGCAATATGCAGCGGTTGCTTGAGGATATGGCCCTGCCGCATCCAGGGCAGGCCCGTTTGGTGCTGTCCAACCGGCCTGGGGCTGGGGGGCTGGCACGGGCTCAGGCAATGGGCGTTGCGACCGAGGTTTTGGACCACCGAACTTTTGGTGACGATCGGGCCCGGTTCGAAACCGAGCTGCATAAGATCCTTTTGGCCTATGAGATTGATGTGATCTGTTTGGCCGGTTTTATGCGAATTTTGGGCGCGGAGTTTGTCAGCGCTTGGCAGGGGCGGATGCTCAATATTCATCCCTCGCTTTTGCCAAAGTATCAGGGGCTCCACACCCATCAACGCGCCTTGAACGCCGGTGACGCGCTTGCGGGATGCTCTGTGCATGAGGTTGTGCCGCAATTGGATGCTGGCCCGGTTCTGGGGCAAAGCGAGGTGCCCATCTTGCCCGGTGATACGGCGCAAGATCTTGCAGATCGTGTTTTGGAGCAAGAACATCTTCTCTATCCGAAGGTTTTGCGGGACTTTTTGACCCGTTTCGAGCCGCCCAGCTAGCCTGGGTTATGGCCGCTTTCTTTTCATGGGGTTTCGCCATATTGTGCCCTGAATATCTCTCAAACAGCCGGACAGCGCATGCAAACTTTGACAACACAAGCCGAGCTTGACGCCTTTTGTACAAGGGCGCAGGGCTATCCCTATGTGACGATTGACACTGAATTTCTAAGAGAGCGTACCTATTATTCCAAGCTCTGTTTGCTGCAAATGGCGCTTCCGGGGGAGAATGAGGGGGATGCTGTTTTGGTGGATCCTTTGTCGTCCGAGATGTCGCTTGAACCGCTCTACCGCCTGTTTCGTGATACATCGGTCGTGAAAGTCTTCCATGCGGCCCGTCAGGATCTTGAAATTTTCTGGAATGATGCCGAAATCTTTCCGACCCCGCTGTTTGATACGCAAATTGCGGCGATGGTCTGCGGGTTTGGGGAGCAGGTGGGCTATGAGACTTTGGTGCGCAAAATCGTCAAGCAACAAGTGGACAAATCTTCGCGCTTCACGGATTGGTCACACCGCCCGCTGACCGAGGCTCAAAAGATCTATGCGCTGGCGGATGTCACTCATTTGCGCGGGGTCTATGAGTTTTTAAAGGCTGAGTTAGAGCGCACCGGGCGGACGGCTTGGGTGGTTGAGGAAACGCAGGCTTTGACGGATCCTGCCATCTATGATGTCGTTCCCTCCGAGGCATGGCGCCGGGTGAAAACCCGGACCAACTCAAATAAATTTCTGGCCTATCTTCGCGAATTGGCTGCCTTTCGGGAATCTTATGCACAGAAGCGAAACATTCCGCGCAATCGGGTGTTTAAGGATGATGCGATGGTTGAGTTGGCCTCCACCAAACCGACCACCCATGAGGATCTGAACAAATCGCGTCTGCTGCTGCGCGAAGCGCGCAAGGGTGACATCGCTGAGGGAATTTTGAAGGCCATCAAAACGGTGAATGCCATGGATGCAGACAGCTATCCAAGGTTGCCGAAGGTGAACGACAAGCTCCAGGTCAATCCGGCTCTGGCCGATCTGCTCAGGGTGTTATTGAAAGCCAAATCAGAACGCTCCGATGTGGCGCAAAAGATGATCGCCAGCACGGCTGAGCTGGATGCTTTGGCCGCGGGGCAGCGGGATGTGCCAGCGTTGAAGGGATGGCGCATGGATGTCTTTGGCTCGGATGCTTTACGGCTTTGCGAAGGTAAGGTCGGCTTGGCGGTGAAGGGCAACAAAGTGAAACTGTTTGAGCTGTGACGCAGCTCCAGACGCAAGCGATATAGGAGAGCTCAATGGCGCAAGCTGGTTTTGAAGATCTGGTGGAAACCTTTGAGTTTCTTGATGATTGGGAAGAGCGCTATCGGCATGTGATTGAGCTGGGCAAGGCTTTGCCTGACATGCCGGAGGCGCTCAAAGTGCCGGCCACGAAGGTCGAGGGCTGTGCCTCGCAGGTCTGGCTGCATATGACCATTGAAAATGGCACTTTAACCTTCATTGGCGACAGTGATGCGATCATCGTGCGGGGGCTCATTGCGGTGCTGATTACGCTCTATTCCGGTCTCGCGATTGAGGAGATCGGCAAGGTCGATGTGGCTGCGGAGCTGGCGCGCTTGGGTCTCAACGAGCATCTGTCCTCGCAGCGGTCCAACGGGTTGAGGGCCATGGTGGCGCGTGTGGTTCAGACGGCGGCCGCGGCCGGCTAAGAGGCCGGGGCGAGCGCGGCCAAAGCCGGCGTCAAATCCCCGTAACCGGTATAGCGATACTCAAAGGCCAGCCCCATACGGCGCGCGCAGTCCTGCGCTTTGGCCTCAAGGGCTGCATCTTTAAGCTGGGCTTGGTAGACTAGGGTGGTGTAATTGCCAAAATACATATCGCGCAATTGCGGGTGTTTGTCCAAGCCCATGGGTCGCCAGAAAAAGGCATCAAACTGCCGCACCAAAAAATCAGTGAGATAAAAGCAAGTCAGCTCTTCGCGGGCTTCAAAGGCGGCATTGCCCTCAAAGAAACTGTAACAATGCGGCCCGGCAATCATCGACACGCCCATCTCATCGCAGAGGGTTTGCAGCTGCCCCCCGGTGCCGCAATCCGCATAGACAACGAAAATTTGTGCATAATCGCCCCGGTATTTTTCGATATAGGTTTTGACCGCTGGGGTGATTTTATCTGGGGTGTTGTGATAGATGGCGGGCAGGCATTGCAAATCCATATGCTGCCACTGATTTGCCTTCATCACGGCCAGGATTTCGCGCGCCAAAGCCCCGCAAGCAATCAGCAGCACCCGGCCGTGATTGCGCAGCTGCAGGCCTTCGGTTGCGAGCTGATCATCTGAAACGGGCTGTACCATCGCACCTCATCCCTGCGCTATTGTCACAAAAACGGCCCCACCTGAGTTAGGTCGGGCCGCAAAAGAGCTGTGCTGCGTTTGTGTTACGCGTTGGCGGCCATACTGTTGTGTTTGCGGGCCATGAATTCCTTGGCCGTTTCCACAGCAACCGCGGCATCGCGGCAATAGGCATCGGCACCGATGGCCTTGCCAAATTCTTCATTCAACGGCGCGCCGCCAACCAAGACTGTGTAGTCATCGCGCATGCCTTTTTCGACCATCGTGTCGATGACAACTTTCATGTAAGGCATTGTGGTGGTCAAGAGTGCCGACATGCCCAGGATATCGGGTGTTTCGGCTTCAATGGCTTCGAGATAGGATTCAACGGAATTGTTGATCCCCAGATCCACAACCTCAAATCCGGCGCCTTCCATCATCATGCCGACCAGGTTTTTGCCGATGTCATGGATGTCGCCTTTGACCGTACCGATCACCATTTTTCCGACGCGCGGCGCACCGGTTTCAATCAGCAAAGGTTTCAAGATGGCCATGCCGCCCTTCATTGCATTGGCAGCGAGCAACACTTCAGGCACAAACAAAATACCGTCGCGGAAGTCATTGCCCACGATGGTCATGCCGCCGACCAATGCTTCGGTCAAAATGCGGTAAGGTTCCCATTTGCGGTCCAGCAAAATGGTGACGCTTTCTTCGATCTCTTCTTTTAAACCGTCGTAGAGATCGTCAAACATTTGCGCGACGAGATCTTCGTCGTTCAATTCGGAGAGAATGATATCGTCTTCTTGGTCAGACATTGGCCAGCGCCTTCTTATGGATTTAATCTCTCCCCGTATGGGGTCGGTGGATGGATTTGGTCTTCACCGATTGCGACAACAAGTCCGTCGCTACCGACCTTTTGCACAATGGCCTCTGTGTGTGGCGGTTGGCGCGCCTCAGCTGCTGCGCCGCCGGCGGTTCTGCCGCAAGCGGGCGGGGCCTGCGCCATCGGTGCCGTCGCTGCCGGAGGAGAATCCGCCAAGGGCGGCCTCAATGACCTGCAAACTTGGGCGTTCTTGCGGCTCATGTGCTTCCAATGCTGCGCGCATGGCCCGCAGATGTTCCGGTGTGGTGCCGCAACAGCCGCCAATGATGGTTGCCCCGCAGTCACGTGCCAAAGTGGCATAATGGGCCATCAACTCCGGTGTGCCGTCATAATGAATATGGCCGTCGTGATATTTTGGAATGCCTGCATTGCCTTTGGCCACGATAGGCGTTTGCGTGCCCGTGGCGGAAAAGCCCAAGATCGTCCTGAGCAGATCCGACGCCCCCACGCCACAATTTGCGCCAAAGGCCAGCGGTTTGTTCGGAATTTTGTCCAGAAGTTTCACCAATTCGGGTGCGGTGATGCCCATCATTGTGCGCCCGGCCGTGTCAAAACTCATCGTGCCGACCCAGGGAATATCTGCGCGGGCAAAGGCCTCTGCTGCGGCGCGGAACTCATCGCCAAAAGAGATGGTTTCGACCCAAGCCACATCTGCGCCACCGGCTTTCAAGCCCTCTGCCTGTTCATGGAAAATTTCCACGGCCACAGCGTAGGAGAGCGGGCCCATGGGCTCCATGATTTCGCCGGTCGGGCCGACGGAGCCGGCGACAATCACGTCACGACCCGAGGCATCGGCAACCTCACGACCGATCTGCGCCGAGATGCGCGACAGTTCGGCGGCGCGTGCCTCCGCGCCATGAAGTTTCAATCGGGATCTATTGCCGCCAAAGGAATTGGTCAGGAATAAATCAGATCCAGCATCGACGCTGCCTTTGTAGAGCGCTTTGATCTTGTCGGGCGCGCTGACATTCCACAGCTCTGGTGCATCTCCCGAGGACAAACCCATGTTGAATAAATTGGTTCCTGTGGCGCCATCGGCCAAAAGCCATTCACGCTTTGAAAGCATGCGTTGTAGGGGGCTTTGCGAGTCTGCTGTCATGTCATACCTAATACATATCTTAGAGCTTCTCTCATGCCTGAAAGCAAAACATGAGTGAAATTGATTTTTATCATGAAGATTATGAAAATTCGGCGATAAGGCCTGAGCCCTCTTACCGACTTGCCGACTTGCCGCCCGTCGCACATTACCATATGACGCGATCAAAGCACGGAGATTAACATGGCACGTCGCAAGTTGGTTTATGAAGGTAAGGCAAAGATCCTCTATGAGGGTCCGGAGCCCGGCACCTTGGTTCAGTATTTCAAAGATGATGCCACTGCATTCAATGCAGAGAAAAAAGATGTCATCGAAGGTAAGGGTGTGTTGAATAACCGCTTGTCTGAATTTTTCATGACCGGTCTCAATACTTTGGGCATTCCGACCCATTTCATCAAAAGCCTCAATATGCGTGAGCAATTGATCCGCGCGGTTGAGATCGTGCCTTTGGAAGTCATCGTGCGCAATTATGCCGCTGGCACGATGTCCAAGCGTTTGGGCATAGAGGAGGGCACGGCCCTGCCGCGTCCGATCGTTGAATTTTGCTTAAAAGATGATTCTCTGGGTGATCCTTTAGTGTCAGAAGAACATATCATCGCGTTCAACTGGGCCAGCCAGCAAGATTTGGACGATATGTTGGCACTGGCACTGCGGGTGAATGATTTTCTCTCTGGCGTCATGTATGGGGTTGGCATTCGGGTTGCGGATTTCAAGATTGAAATTGGCCGCGTCTATGAGGGCGATTATCAACGCCTGATCATCGCCGATGAAATCAGCCCAGACAGCTGCCGGCTTTGGGATCTCAAAACCGGTGAAAAACTTGATAAAGATGTGTTCCGCCGTGATTTGGGCAGTTTGACAGATGCCTATGCAGAGGTGGCGCGCCGCTTGGGCGTCTTGCCGGAAAATCCGGTGCCCATCGGCAAGCCCACTTTGATCAACTGACCTGAAGGACAAGACAATGAAAGCTATCGTCACAGTTATGCTCAAGAATGGCGTGCTCGATCCGCAAGGCGAGGCCGTAAAATCGGCGCTGGGAGGGCTTGGCTTTTCTGGGGTGAATGCCGTGCGCCAGGGAAAGGTGATCGAGCTGGACTTGGCCGAGGGCACGGATCCGGCACAGATCCATGAGATGTGCAATCGCCTTTTGGTGAATGCGGTGATCGAAAGCTATACTCTGGATATTGCATAATGCGTGCCGCGGTTGTTGTATTTCCCGGTTCGAATTGCGATCGAGACATGGTTGAGGCGCTGCGCCAATCGGGCGCGGATGTGGCCAAGGTTTGGCACAAAGACGCCGAACTGCCGCAAGGATTAGATCTTGTCGCGATTCCCGGTGGATTTTCCTTTGGCGATTACCTGCGGTGCGGCGCGATTGCGGCGCAATCGCCGATTTGCCGGGCGGTGGTCGATCATGCCCATCGTGGCGGCTATGTCTTGGGAGTCTGCAATGGGTTTCAAGTTTTGAGCGAAACCGGTCTCGTCCCGGGTGCGTTGATGCGCAATTCTGGGCTAAAATTTCTGTGCAAAACCGTTGGATTGACCGTGGAAACTCAGGACAGTGCTTTTACGGCTGCCTATAGCCAAGGCTCTGAAATTCAAGTGCCAATTGCGCATCATGACGGCAATTACTATGCCACAGAAGAGGAGCTGAAAGCTCTTGAGGGTGAAGATCGCGTGGCCTTTCGCTACAGCGATAATCCCAATGGTTCGATCTCATCCATTGCGGGGGTCTTATCGGCCAACCGCCGGGTGTTGGGCATGATGCCCCATCCCGAGCGTGCGATGGATGCGCAGATGGGATCCGCCGATGGGCAGGCGCTTTTCCGCGCGTTGGTGGGCCAAACCACCCTGACCTAGGCTTGGCCGCTTGAATGGCGGCGCTGAGCACCGTAACGCTAGTATATGTCTTCCGTTACAGAAAATTCTGAAACACTCGCACCGCGTGTCGCCAACCTGTCTTGGCGCGTGCGGATCGCTTTGTTGACGATTTTCTTGATCGGGGTCGGCACAGTCTATTTTACCAATCAATTGCTCACCGCAAGATTCACTCAATCCACCCTGCAACGCGCGCAACTGCGTTTGGCGCTCTACTCTGGCAATATGGTCAGCGAGCTGCAACGCAACTCGATTGTGCCCAGGCTCCTCAGCAGCGATGCCGAGCTGGTGGGGGCGTTGAGTTCGAGAGACTATCAGCGGACCTCGCTACGCCTGCTGTCATTTGTTGACGAAATCGGCGCGGCGGCGATTTTGCTGTTGGATCTCGATGGCCGTGTTGTGGCGGCGACAGATCGCAATCGCTTGGGGGAAATTCAGAGCAATTTGCCACATTTTGTCGAGGCGGCCCGGGCCAGTGAAACCGTGTTCACCACCCATCAGATGGATTCGGGTGGCTATGATTTTGCTTATTCACGCCGCGTGGTGGCCAATAACAAAACGCTGGGTGTGATCGTGGTTGAGGTGGATTTGCGCAAGTTTCAATCGGCTTGGGCGGGGATCTCGGACGCGGTGATTGTGTCGCTCCCCAATGGACCGATCGTTTTGGCCACAGAGAAAACATGGATTGGCCTGCCCGAAGAGGAGGCACTGGCGCTGCGGTCCGCACCCAGTGCGATTGAGCGCGCCATTCGGGCCACGCAAGATTGGACAGCCCTGCCGGCGGATGCCTATGTGCAGGGGCGGGCGGTGATGCGGCGTGAACTGCGGGTGCCGTTTCGCGGCTGGACCATGGTTTTATTCACCACCTATGGCGGAATTCGCCAGAGGGTGAATGCGGTACTGGCCCTGGAGATTATGGGGTTTTCAATCCTTTTCACCCTGGCCTTTTATCAATTGTCGCGGCAAACCCTGACGCGCGCGCTATTTTTCCAGCAAGAATCTGATGACCTGCGGCAACTCAACCTGCGTTTGCAGCGCGAGATCTCTGAGCGTCAAAAGGTCGAAAAGAACCTGCAAGTAGCCGAGCAAACCCTGGCGCAATCCTCAAAATTGGCGGCTTTGGGGGAAATGTCTGCGGCGGTGAGCCATGAGTTGAACCAGCCTTTAGCCGCCATGAAAACGTACCTTGCCGGCGCCAAGCTGCTGCTACAGCGCAAACGTCTGGATGAGGCATTAAGCTCTTTTCAACGGATTGACGATCTTATTGGCCGTATGAGCGCCATTACCCGGCAACTTAAATCCTATGCGCGCAAGGGCGGCGATGATTTGGTGCCTGTGGATGTGCGTGCGGCTCTGAACGGGGCTCTGGAAATTATGGAGCCGCAATTGAAATCGCGGCAAGTCTCCTTATCTACATCCGTGCCGAACACGCCTGTGATGATTTTGGGGGACCAATTGCGTTTGGAGCAGGTCGTCGTCAATTTACTGCGCAATGCCTTGGATGCCACATCGATGATCGATGCGCCGGAGATTGAGCTCTTGCTGATTGGTGGTGAGACAGCGACCTTGACAGTGCGGGACAACGGCGAAGGGATTTCAGACCTTGATGATCTTTTTGAACCGTTTTTCACCACCAAGAAACCCGGCGATGGGGTCGGGCTTGGCTTGGCCATCTCTTCGGGGATCGTATCCGATCTCGGGGGGCGTTTGGTGGCGCGCAACAGTGAGCAATCGGGCGCCGTCTTTGAGGTGACGCTGCCGATTATCGATAACCACAAGGACGAGGAATGAACATGGCCCAGGCGATGAAAATTGCAATCATAGATGATGAGCAGGATATGCGGCAATCCATCAGCCAATGGCTGGCGCTCTCTGGGTTTGAGACAGAGACCTTCGCCTCCGCCGGCGATGCGCTGAAGGGATTGAGCGCAGATTATCCGGGTATTATCGTGACAGATATCAAAATGCCTGGCATGGATGGCATGCAATTTCTTAGGAAGGTCAAGGGCATAGACAGCAATCTTCCAGTGATAATGATCACTGGGCATGGGGATGTTCCCATGGCCGTTGAAGCCATGCGCATGGGCGCTTTCGATTTTTTGGAAAAGCCGTTTAATCCCGATACGATGACAGATTTGGCCAAGAAGGCGACACGGACGCGGCGTTTGGTGCTGGACAATCGGCAATTGCGCCGTGAGCTGTCTTCGGGCAGCTCCATTATGGACAAGCTGGTTGGCGCCAATGGGGTCATGGAGCGGTTGCGCGAGGATATTTTAGATCTCGGGCAGGCAGATGGTCATGTGCTTATTGAGGGGGAAACGGGCACTGGCAAAACTCTCGTGGCCCATGCGCTGCATGCGGTTTCCGCAAGGGCGCGCAAGAAATTTATTCTCTTTTCTTGCGCGGGCGAGGAGGAGGAGACGATCATGCGGCGCTTATTTGGTCCCGCGGGCGAAGAAGATCGCCTGCCGGTCTTAGAAGCCGCAAGGGGCGGAACGCTGGTCTTAGAAGATATTGAGGCTTTGAGCCATCAGGTGCAATCGCGCTTGCTCAAAGCCATCAACGCCCAGGGAGATCCCTCTGAGACTCGCATTATCGCAATTTGCAACCTGCAAGAGCAGGGCAAGACTTGCGAAGATGTGCTGCGTCCTGATCTCTACTATCGCTTGGCGAGTTTGCGCATTGAATTGCCCCCCCTACGCACGCGCGGCGAGGATATTTTAACGCTCTTTACCCGCTATGCCGATCAGTTTGCGGAAGAATACGGATGCGACAGCCCCAGCGTGACGGCGCAGGAGGCGGCGCAATTGCTTCAGGCGCCATGGCCCGGCAATGTGCGCCAATTGATCAATGTGGCCGAGCGGGCAGTGCTGCAAAGCCGCAGAGGCAATGGCACCATCGCCTCGCTGTTGATGGCCGAGGGCGATGATGACCGGCCCGTGATGACCACAGAAGGTAAGCCGCTCAAGGAATATGTGGAGGCTTTTGAACGCATGTTGATCGATAATACCATGCGCCGGCATCGGGGCTCTATCGCGAGTGTGATGGAAGAGCTCTGCCTGCCGCGCCGCACCTTGAATGAAAAAATGGCGAAATATGGCCTGACCCGCGCTGATTATATTGGCTAAAATCTGCGCAGTGCGCAGGGCAGGGGGATGGGCTAGGGCTTGAGCAAAATAGCTGTTTTCCCGTCGAGGCGCGCCTCAAGACGCCGCCATTCGCAAGAGATTGCGCGGCCAAGTGCATTTAGCCATTGTCTTCCCCCCCGCTTGCCCTTTACAGTCGACACAGCTCTATGGTTGCAAGACACCGTAAGCGAATGGTTTTTTTCGCAGTCTTCTGCGCGTTATAAAATGCGCGGGGGTGCGACGGAAAATGGCTTTCACGAGCCACGAGAGATGTCCCTGGTTTTCAGATTTGATCGAAGGCACGGGCAGTTAACAGGCAGGAGAAATCCTGTCACAGAAAGCAACGCGATGACACAGGCGCAGGCTAAAACATTGGATGAAGGCAGGCCTTTGAGCCGCCCCCATGTTGCGTGCATCGCCCTTAATAGACATCCCTTCAGTTTTGGCTTCCTTTCAGGGGGCCTGCTGAGTGATGCAAGTGGATATAATGGCAAAAAAGATGCTTATCGATGCCACACACGCGGAAGAAACCCGTGTTGTGGTGGTGGACGGAAACAAAGTTGAGGAATTTGACTTTGAATCACAAAATAAACGGCAAATAGCTGGCAATATTTATTTGGCAAAAGTGACGCGGGTAGAGCCCTCGTTGCAGGCCGCATTTGTTGACTATGGCGGAAATCGCCACGGCTTTTTGGCCTTCTCAGAAATCCATCCGGATTACTATCAGATCCCAGTTGCGGATCGTGAAGCTCTGATGGCCGAGGAAAAAGCCTATGCGGAAGCCATGGCGGCAGAAGCTGAGCAGGAAGCGCAAAGGCCCAAACGCACGCGCAAACGTCGGGGAAAACCCGCCGCGCAGCACAGTTCGGATCCCATTGAAACGCGGGAGATGACCGCGGTTGATGGGATGGAGACCATCGATCTTTCCGCAGATGAAGAGGGGGAGGCGCCTGCGTCTTTGCTCGACGACGATCTGCCCGAGGTGGCTGCATCGGAAATCGCAGAAATCAATGATACGGCAGAGGGTGCGCCAGAGTCCGAGCCTGCATCTGCGGAGGCTGAAGGGGTGGTTGAGCCAGAGGCGGCGCAAGACACTGCGGATACTGCGGACGACCCGGATCAAGAGGATGAAGATCTGGCGGATGACGGGATCGAATCCGTTGCCCAGGAAGATGATAGCGAAGATCTGCGCCCGGTGCGCAAGCCGCGTCCAAGACGCTATAAAATCCAAGAAGTGATCAAAGTCCGCCAAATCATGTTGATTCAAGTGGTCAAAGAAGAGCGCGGCAATAAGGGCGCTGCTTTGACGACATATCTGTCGCTCGCCGGGCGCTATTGTGTTTTGATGCCTAACACTGCGCGCGGTGGCGGAATAAGCCGCAAAATCACCAATGCGGCTGACCGCAAGAAATTGAAAGAAATCGCCACCACAATCGTTGTGCCCGAAGGCGCGGGTCTGATTGTACGGACGGCTGGCGCGAAACGCACCAAGACGGAAATCAAACGCGATTATGAATACCTGCAACGCATGTGGGAACAAATTCGTGAGCTGACCCTGAAATCCTCTGCTCCGGCGGCGATTTATGAAGAGGGTGACCTGATCAAACGCTCGATTCGCGATCTCTACAACCGCGATATTGATGAGGTGTTGGTTGAGGGCGCAGCAGGCTATCGCAACGCCAAAGACACCATGAAAATGATCATGCCGTCCCATGCCAAAAACGTGAAGCATTATGTGGATTCGATACCACTCTTTGCCCGTTTTCAGGTCGAATCCTTTATGGATGGCATGTTCAACCCCACCGTGCAGCTGAAATCCGGTGGCTATCTGGTGATCGGCATCACCGAGGCTTTGGTGGCCATTGACGTAAACTCAGGCCGTGCGACCAAAGAGGGCAGCATTGAGCAGACCGCTTTGAACACCAATCTTGAGGCCGCCGAGGAGGTGGCGCGTCAATTGCGCCTGCGCGATTTGGCTGGGTTGATCGTGATTGATTTTATCGACATGGATGAACGCCGCAACAATATCGCTGTTGAAAAACGCCTGAAAGATAAGCTGCAATCTGATCGTGCACGCATCCAGGTGGGCCGGATCAGTGGCTTTGGCTTGATGGAAATGAGCCGTCAGCGTTTGCGTCCAGGCATGTTGGAAGCCAGCACGCAGCCCTGCGCCCATTGCCACGGCACTGGCTTGATCCGCTCGCAAGACAGTCTCGGTCTGACCATTCTGCGTGAGTTGGAAGAAGAGGGGGGGCGTGCGCGCTCCAAAGAAGTCTTGATCAAAGCGCCGATCAGCATCGCCAATTTCTTGATCAACCAGAAACGTGAACATATCAGCCAAATTGAGCAACGCCATGGAATGGCCGTGCGTATTGAAGCTGATCCCTTCTTGATAAGCCCGGATTATACGATTGAGAAATTCAAAACCGCCACGCGCATTGTTCCGGTGAGCACCACGACCGTCAGCTCGGTGGATTTTGCCTTGATGGAAGAAATTGATGAGCAAGGTCAAGAGGATGATCAGGCCGATGTGATTGAGGCCGTAGAGACCTCAGAGGACGGGGATGCTCCGAAAAAGCGGCGTCGTCGTCGGCGGCGGCGGCGGGGTGGCAGCGATGCCCTAGCGGGGGATCAAAGCCAAGAGGAGGGATCGCAAGAGGAGGCGCCGGCGGACGCACCTGCTCTTGACAGTGAGGGCGAAGCGGACAAGCCAAAACGCCGTCGCCGAACCCGAGGTGGTGCGAAAGCCAAGCTGGTAGAGGAAAACTCTGAGGATCATTCCGAGGCGATGATAGAGGCGCGCGAGGAAGCGGCTGTCGCCGATCCAGAGCCTGCAACGGGTGAGGCGGATGTTGCCGCTGTGGCTGAGGCCGCGCCAGCTGAAAAACCCAAACGGGTGCGCAAGCCGCGCAAGACCAAAGCGCAGCGTGAGGCTGAAGAGGCCGAGGCGGCGCAAACAACTGCCCCTGCATCTGCGGTTGAAGAGGCGGTTGTGGCAGAAGAGGCGGCGCCAGAGGTTGCGGTCGAAAAACCTGCAGCCAAACCCAAGCGCGTGCGCAAGCCGGCAGCAAAAAAGGCGGTGCCCGTCGAGGAGACGCCAGCGCCAGAAGCTGTTGAACCGGATCCGGTCCCCGAAGCGGTCGCGGCGCCTGTTGCGCAGGCAGATCCGGCGCCAGTGGCCGCCGAACCTGAGCCAGAGAAACCAGCCGCGCCCAAAAAACGCGGGTGGTGGTCACGCGGCTAAAGATCTTACGACGACAAAGGGGCTCCGCAATTGCGGGGCCCTTTTGCGTTCAAAGGTTGAAATTCAAGCCTATCCGCCGCTTTTTCGTATGAAAAAGCGCAGTTCTGCGCCGTCGCTGTCTTGCGATAACAGCCTATGGCCCGCCTCCGCGCAGAAATGCGGCACATCAACGATGGCGGCCGGGTCATCGGCCCGCATCAACAAGACAGAGCCCTCAGCCATTGCCATCAAGCGCTTGCGGGCTTTGAGCACCGGCAGGGGGCACAAGAGCCCAATGGCATCCAATTCTTCGTCCCAAGTCATCGCAGCGCCCTATTTTCGATCATTGCTCTTTGGCCTCTTCCATGCCGCATTATTTTCTCAGGCGCCAGAGGCAGAGATGCCATTTTGTCAATCCTGCGGTTTGGCGCAAGGCTCGGTTTGGGCAGTTTGATGTGACAAACTTACAGATGACGCCAGCGCCGATATGGCCTAAGACAGCCTAAGACAGGAAAAGGCCGTGTTGATGTTGGGAATTGATCTATGGGACGCCGGGCTGATGCCGGCCATGTTTGTGGCGCTGCTCGGCGGGTTGATCAGCTTTGCCAGCCCCTGCGTATTGCCCATCGTTCCGCCCTATTTGGCCTATATGGGCGGGGTCAGCATGGATGATATGAGCGCGACCGCACAGGCCCGTCGGCGCGTGGTTTTGGCCGCATTGTTTTTTGTTTTGGGCCTGTCAACCGTGTTCATCTTGCTGGGCTTTACCGCCTCAAGTTTTGGCCGCCTGTTTTTGTCCAACCAAGATTGGTTTGTCAGCGGCGCCGGCCTTCTTGTCATGGTGTTTGGCGCGCATTTCCTGGGCGTCATCCGCATTGGCCTTTTGGACCGCGAAGCGCGGATTGAGGGGGGCGACCACGGTGGCTCGGCCTTTGGAGCCTATATTTTAGGGCTGGCCTTTGCCTTTGGTTGGACGCCCTGTTTGGGTCCTATTTTGGGAACAATCCTCGCGCTTGCCGCCGATACGGCCAATCCCGCCAGAGGGGTCGTCCTGCTCGCCACCTATGCGGCGGGCCTTGGTATTCCCTTTGTGTTGGTGGCGGTGTTCTTTCCGTCTCTCAAAGGGCTGATGGCCTGGATGAAACGCCATATGATGCGGATCGAGCGGATCATGGGATTGTTGCTCTGGACCGTTGGTTTGATGATGGTGACGGGGCAGTTCACCCAGTTCAGCTGGTGGATTTTGGAGCAATTTCCGGCGCTCTCAGCCCTAGGGTGAGTGGGGCGCTGTGACTGGCTTTGAGGCTTTGCCTGTATAAAGAGATTTAATTTCTGATCTGCATAGGATAGGAGATCTTTATATGTTGAGGCCTCCCGATGGGACAGAGTTTTAAACGCAAGGTATTTTATATCCCCGGGTATGATCCAATTCATCCCCGTAGGTATCGCGAGCTCTATCGGGCAGAATCCGCGGTCCAGGCAGCCATCAGCGGCTATGACATCCATCTTACCGGGAAAACCGGGCCGGGGGGATATGGCTGGTTTGTCGACAGCGAGATTGACGGCCGATCAACACGGGCGGATTTCGAAGTCATGATCTGGTCAGATCTGGTCCGCGCCTCCATGCGCAGTGGTATTCTTGAGACCTACGCTCAGATGCTGCGCACCGCATATATCTATATCGCCAGCGGCACGCTGTGGCGATTAATGCATCTGCGCAAGGGGCCGGTGATCGCTGCACTCTATCCTGTTGTGATGTTGATCGGGCAGGCGGGCGTGGCTCTGGCTCTTGCCTATGCTGCGGGGTCGGTGTTGCGGCTGTGGCACCCAAGCCTGTTCTGGCTTGGGCCTGTGCTGATCCCTTTGGTGCTGATGGGGTTTCGCCGCTATGACAATCGGCTTTTTGCCTATTATTTGATGCATGATTATGCCTATTCGGCCGCTGATCGTGGCGCCAATCCGCGCGCATTAGAGGACAGATTGGTTGAGTTTAAGGCGCGGGTGGTGGCTGCGCTCCAAAGCGATGTGGATGAGGTCTTGCTGGTGGGCCATTCCTCTGGGGCGCATTTGGCCATCTCGCTGCTTGCGGATATCTCGCGCAGCGGCGTGATCCAAGACGGCGCGCCCGCGCTTTCTTTTTTGAGCCTGGGGCAGGTGGTGCCGATGGTGTCTTTTTTGCCAAATGCCCACCGTCTGCGGCGCGATTTAAAACATATGAGCGCGCAGCAGCAGATCGCTTGGGTCGATGTGACGGCGCCGGGTGATGGCTGTACCTTCGCGCTTTGTGATCCGGTGGCGGTCACCGGCGTGGCCCCGCCGGATCAAAAATGGCCTCTCGTGCTGTCGGCCGCATTCAGTCAGACCCTATCTGCGGAAAAATGGCGGGCCTTGAAACGGCGGTTTTTCCGGCTGCATTTTCAATATATTTGCGCTTTTGATCGTCCCGCAGATTATGACTACTTCCAAATAACGGCTGGTCCTTTGACGCTTGGCCTGCGCTATGAAGGCCGCGCGCCCTCGCCCGGGAAAGTCACCCGTGCCGTGTCAAAATATAGGCAGATCTGCCCATGAGCGCGCCTGTTCTGCCGCCCAAACCGCCGGCGCGGACGGGGCGGGTGTCCCTGTGGCGCTATGTCAAACTGTTCCGGCGCGACTTGCTTTCGGCGCAGCCGGCCAAACTGTATCGCGCGTGGATGGCGGAGTTTAAGACGCCTTTTTTCCGCAGCTATCTGGTCAATCAGCCGGAGCTTGTGGATTTGGTGCTCAAGCGCCGGCCGCGCGATTTTCCAAAGTCCAACCGAGTAGGGGAAGGCTTGCGACCGCTTTTGGGCAATAGTGTGTTTTTGACCAATGGCGCCGAATGGGAGCGGCAACGCCGGATCATTGATCCTGCATTTGAGGGAGGGCGTCTGCGCGAGGCATATCCCGCAATTTCAGCCGCCGCCGAGGCGGCCGTGGCGCGCCTTGCACCTAAGGCCGGAGGCGGTCCGGTGGAGATAGAGGCGGAGACCAGCTTTGCTGCTGCGGATGTGATCTTTCGCACTTTATTTTCTATTCCGATCGAGGATCGCATGGCCCGGCAGGTTTTTGAGGAATTCAAAACCTATCAGCGCAGCCAGCCGGTGGTCAATCTTGCAGCCTTCTTCCGCTTGCCCCGCTGGGTCCCGCGACCCTTTGCGCGCCGAACCCGGCGCAGCGCCCAGATGATACGCCGATTGATTAGCGACTTGACAGATCAACGCGCAGAGGCTCTGGCGGCGGGCACCGCGCCCAATGATCTGGCGACAAAAATCATGACCACAAAAGACCCGATGACCGGGCAGCGTTTTTCGGCATCTGAAATGGTGGATCAGGTTGCGATTTTCTTTTTGGCCGGGCATGAAACCAGTGCGTCTGCCCTCTCATGGGCGCTTTACCTCATGGCGACCCATCCAGAATATCAAGACAAAGTGGCCCGCGAGGGGGAGGCTTTGGGGCCGCAGGCGCGCTTTGAGGATCTGCGGCGGCTGCCTGTCACCCGAGACGTGTTTCGCGAAACTTTGCGCCTGTACCCACCGGTGCCGATGATGGTGCGAGAGGCGGCTCAGGCGGAGACGTTTCGCGGTCGTGATGTGGCGCCGGGAAGTCAGGTCGTGCTGAGCCCCTGGCATCTGCATCGTCACATGCGGCTGTGGGACAATCCCGATGGGTTTGATCCGGAGCGTTGGCACAGTGAGAACGGAAAACACTGCCAGCGCGCCGCCTTCATCCCGTTTTCTGCGGGTCCCAGGGTCTGTACCGGGGCAGGGTTTGCAATGCTTGAGGGGGTCTTGCTGCTCGCGCGGCTCTGCGCGGCTTATGAATTTCTGCCCATAGCCGAGCGGGTACCGCAACCTGTGGCGCATCTGACGGTGCGCTCTGACAGGGGCATTTGGCTGAAGCTGCGTCCACGCGGCACTTGATCCAACTATGCGGGCCTGGGCAATTTGCGGCTGGCATCCCGGCGTGCGGCGTTGCGCAGCTTGTGGCCATGCGCATCCAAAAAGCTCTGTGCCCGCTCTGGTGACTTACGCGACAGCTCATAGATCCACTCGGCAACGGCATGCTGTATGATCTTTGACGGATCGTCGGCAAGCTCAGCGGCCCATCCCAGCGCGCGCTCACAGATCGCCAAATTCGCGGAGTTCGGATCGCGTATTTTGGCCCAGGGCAATGTTATGGCCAATGCAGCCCTGCGGGTCCACAGATGCGGGCTTTGGGGCCAGGCGGATATCTCATCAATACGCGCCACATCGGCGCTCAAGCGCCGGTGCCCGGCCAGGCAGAGATGATCGCAAATGGCGGCGCAATCGACATCCGCCAACCAGGATTTCAGCAAATGCCAAGCTGCGGCATCATCGGGACGAATGCGCGCCTGCGTCAGCAATTTAGCGGCGCAAATGCGGCCCTCATGGGCGTTGCTCTCCCAAAGTTCAGCGGCCAGTTGCAGGCGATCTGCCAGCGAAAGGTCCTGGCGCCATTGGCGGGCGTGATCGTCCAACAAAGGGGTGGTTAACCCCCAATATACACGCTCAATCTTGTAATGGGCGCGCATTTTGGCCGCCTTGCCGGGGACCTCATGCAGCTGCAGCATGGCAATAGCATCTTCAATCAACATTTTGGGCCCTCAGGTGCGTGTCAGGTCGCAACAGATTCTGTGCTGTGACCCTATTGCTCATGGCCCATTCACCCCAAGAGGTCCAGTGACCCCGCTCATTTTATCCGCTTGGACTTTATTCCACTGTCACGGACTTGGCCAGGTTGCGCGGCTGATCGGCATCTGTGCCCTTGGCCAGTGCCGTATGATAGGCGAGCAGTTGCGCGGGGATGGCATAGACGATGGGGGCCAAAAGGTCAGGGGTTGTGGGCATCGTGATTTGTGCCCAGGTGCCCTCTGCCGCGGTTTTCAGCCCCTGTTTGCAGGAGATCAGCAACACCTGGCCAGATCGGGCCATGACCTCTTGCATATTGGAGACCGATTTGTCGAAAAGCGGATCCATGGGGGCCATGACCACCACGGGCACAGACTTGTCGATCAGAGCAATGGGCCCGTGTTTCAGCTCACCTGAAGGATAACCTTCGGCGTGTATATAGCTGATTTCTTTTAATTTAAGGGCGCCCTCCATGGCCAGAGGGTAGAGCGCACCGCGCCCCAAGAAGATGATATCCTGCGCTGTTGCTAATTTTTTGGCAATGTCTTGCACCGCGCCGTCAATGCCGAGCGCTTGGCTGATCAAACCGGGCAAGCGGTTGAGCTCTGCGATATGGGTGCGATATTGTGCGGCATCAATTGCGCCCCGGGCATAGGCAATTTTGATGGCCAGCAGGGCCAAAACAGTCAGCTGCGCGGTGAAGGCTTTGGTCGAGGCCACGCCGATTTCGACCCCCGCATGCAAAGGCAAAACAAGATCACTTTCCCGCGCAATGGAGCTTTCGGGCACGTTCACCACCGATAGGATCGTCGCATTTTGCGCCGCCATGTAGCGCAGCGCCGCCAATGTATCGGCGGTCTCACCCGATTGGCTGACAAAAAGGGCGCAGGTTCCGGGGCTGACCGGGGGCTCGCGGTAGCGAAACTCTGAGGCGACATCGACATCAACCGGCAGGCGCGCAATTTTCTCAAACCAATATTTCGCCGTCAGTGCGGCATAAAAGGCCGTGCCGCAGGCCACCATGGTCAGCCGATCAATACGGGCCAGATCAATATTATGGTCTGGCAGCTCAACTTCGGAGGCCTCGGCGTTTTGGTAATGGCTCAGCGTGTTTTTGAGCACCGACGGTTGCTCGGCAATCTCTTTGGCCATGAAGTGTTTATAGCCGCCCTTGTCGACGCGTGCAGCATCGATGGCGATTGTGCGCATCTCACGATTGGCCAGAGTGCCATTTTGGTCATAAATTTCAATGGTTGATCGGGTTATCACAGCAAAATCACCCTCTTCCATATAGGTGATTTTATCAGTCAGAGGGGCCAATGCGATGGCATCCGAGCCGACATAGGCCTCACCATCGCCATGGCCGATGGCCAATGGCGAGCCTTTGCGTGCTGCAATCATCAAGTCATCTTCGCCTTGAAACAGAAAGGCGAGGGCGAAGGCGCCCTCTAGGCGGGCAATGGTTTTTTGTGCGGCCTCTTTGGGGCTATGGCCTTGGGACATGTGGTAATGGGTCAAAAGCGCCACTGTTTCCGTGTCTGTATCCGTCTCATGGGTCAGGCCGAGCGCGGTGAGTTCTGCGCGCAGCTCTTTGAAATTTTCAACGATGCCATTGTGCACCACAGCCACCGGCCCGGCTTGATGGGGATGGGCGTTGATGATTGTGGGAGAGCCATGGGTTGCCCAGCGGGTATGGCCTATGCCCGCTTTGCCGGCCAAAGGTTCCTCAACCAAACGGTCCGACAGGTTGACCAGCTTGCCGACAGCACGGCGGCGTTCGAGATGGCCTGCGTTGACCGTGGCGATGCCGGCGCTGTCATAGCCGCGGTATTCCAAGCGTTTGAGCGCTTCGACCAGGATGGGCGCCACTTGGTGATTTCCTAATACGCCGACAATTCCGCACATGGTGTTAATCCTTCGTCCTAATTTTGTTTTGCGGCCTTTAGCGCGCGTAATTTTTTCATCAATTTCACAGCAAATCCGGATTTATTGTCTTGTTTGGATCGGGCAATGGCAAGATCTCCGGCCGGCACATCCTGCGTGATCACGGATCCGCTGGCGGTCATTGCCTCTTGCCCGATGGTGACCGGTGCAACCAGCATGGTGTTTGAGCCAATAAAAGCCGCTTCGCCGATATTGGTGTGATGTTTCATCACCCCATCATAGTTGCAGGTGATCGTACCGGCACCGATATTGGCCCGGGCGCCGATATGCGCATCACCAATGTAGGACAGGTGGTTGACCTTGGAGCCTTCGCCCAATGCGCTGGCTTTGATTTCCACAAAATTGCCGATTTTCACATCTTCCGCCAGTTCTGCGCCGGGGCGGAGGCGTGCATATGGGCCAATGATGCAGCCGCGCGAGACATGCGCGCCTTCCAAATGCGAGAACGCGCGGATCTGTGCGCCGCTTTCGACCGTGACGCCCGGACCGAACACCACGTTTTGCTCAACAATCGTATCACGGCCGATGACGGTATCGTAGGAAAAATGCACAGTTTCGGGTGCCGGCATGGAGACGCCATCTTCCAAAGCCTCCGCGCGGCGCAGATTTTGGAACTCTTTTTCGGCTTGCATCAATTCAACCCGGCTGTTGACGCCAAGAGTTTCGCGCTCTGCGCAACGGACCGCAGTACAGGGCAAGCCCCGCGCCACGGCCTTGCCAATGACATCGGTCAAATAGAGCTCGCCGGAGGCGTTGTTTGCATCAATTTCAGTCAAAAGATCGAATAGGAGGCCCGCGGAGGCGGCCATGACGCCGCTGTTGCACAGAGTCACCGCTCTTTCTGCGGGGCTTGCATCTTTGAATTCAACAATTCGCTTCAATTTGTCACCATCTGTGATCAGACGGCCGTATCGCGCTGGATCTTGCGCCTCAAATCCGAGCACTGAGACGGCCGAGTCGCTGACGGTGGCGCTCAATTCCTCGAGGGTGCGTGATTGAATAAGCGGGCAATCGCCGTACAGCACAATGACGGTTCCATCAAAATCACCCAATGCGGCGCGGGCTTGATCAACGGCATGACCGGTACCCAATTGCGCCTCTTGCAGGACGACTTCCACCTCTGGATCTTCGGCGCGCGCCGCAGCGCTCACAGCCTCAAAGCCATGACCTGCGACAATAATCGTCCGTTGAGGCTCCAAGGCCCGCCCGGCGCGCATGGCGTGGACCAACATCGGCGCACCGGCCACCTTGTGCAGAACTTTCGGCAGCTCAGAGTGCATCCGGGTGCCTTTTCCCGCGGCAAGAATGATGAGTGCGATATTCATTTGCGGATCTAAGTCCTTTATAAATCAGTGGAGCCCTTTTAAGGGTATAACGGAAATCGACAAGCTGTTTTGCACAAACTCCGCTTTTTGCAATTGGCGCAACCCATGAGGCAAGAATATGCTCAAACCCTGTGTGGTCTTTGACCTAGATGGCACGCTTGCCGATACAAGTGGAGATTTGCTTAAAGCGGCCAATAGCTGTTTTCGAGGTCTTGGATTGGGAGATCTGCTGCAGGCGCCGGGGGACAGCGGCATCGCTTTGCGCGGCGGCCGGGCCATGCTCAGCGCCGGCTTCGAACGGGCCGGCTGGACGGATATGTCCGAAATAGACCGGCAATATCCAATTTTATTGCAGGCCTATGGCGCCGATATCTCCGAGTTGACGGTCTTTTACCCCGGCGCTCTGAAGTCAGTGGCGCGGCTGCGCGCTTCGGGATATGCGGTGGCGATTTGTACCAATAAGCCCGAAGCTCTGGCCGTACAATTGATGCAGGCTTTAAATGCCAGCGCCTATTTTGACGCATTGGTGGGTGCCGATACGCTGGCGCAGCGCAAACCGGACCCGGCGCCCTTTTGGGAGGCGGTGGACCGCGCCGGTGGGGATCGCGCCCGGGTCTGTTTGATTGGCGATACGGTGACGGACCGGGCGACCGCCGCGAATGCCGATATCCCCTCTGTGCTGGTGACCTTTGGGCCGGGCGGGGGGGATATGGAAGCCTTAGCGCCGGCCGCTTTGCTGCATCACTTTGATGATTTGCCCGATGTCGTGGCGCAGCTGATCGGTTGAGCCAAAAGGTCAAGCAAGGGCTGTGCGCTGGCGCTTTGCTCAAGCGCCTCAACCGCGCGGTGGATCGCCTGGCTGCGCGCGAGGCCCAGAGCCGGGCCGGCGTAGTTGAAAAATTTTCTGTCTAAGTCCTCTTTGCTGGGCGGGGCCGTTGGGTCCCATTCGGGTTCGAACCAGTCGGAGTGTAGGCGGTCTCCTGACTCCAAGGTAATCTCAGCGCGCGCCATACGCCGGTTGGGAAATGCACGATTGGCCGCCGCGTCCTCGCCCATCGTCAAGATTGAAGACAGACGTTGCACCTCTGGATGATCCAGCGCGGCCTCTGCGACATGGTCGGGCAAGATGGTGCCATGCACCAAGGCCAGGGCGCATGGGAAGGAGGTTGAATATTGCGCCTCTTCGGTCGTGGTGACCTGTTTTGTGCCCAAGCGCACAGATTCGTGAAAGGACACGATATGCAGCCCCGTGATGGCGTGGCTGTCAAAACCATGGCGCTTTTGCAGGTCCAGCACCGCTGCGATCGGGGCTTGCGCCCAACGGCAGACGGGGTAGGGCTTGAAATATTGCTGGCAGATGAGCCAAGTCTCTCCCAAGTCGCGCCAATGGTCTGTGCCGAGTGTGAGCGCCGGGGCGCCGGTGAAGCCGCGCGCGGCCAAACGCGCCGCCGAGACACCGCTCAGAGCGCCCCAACCGGAGCCATCCTTGAGCATGGTTGGGTGATCGATGCAGCGCATCATTTGGCTGCGGGGGCCGTGATATTCTGCGATCCCCATGGCATGGGCGGTCTGCGCGCGGTCCAGCCCCATCAGGCGCGCGGCCAGGCCGGCGATGGCCACGGCCACCCAAGCCCCAGAGGTGTGATAATCTGGAACGCTGGCGTGCTGCGCCATTGCGGTGCGGCAGGCTAGCTCATAGCCCAGCGTGAGGCAGAGCAAAAATTCCTGCCCCGAGACATCGCCCAACTCTTGCGCCAGCCCATAAAGCGCCGGCAGCACGCCGCAGCCTGCATGGCCTTTGGCGGGGTTAAAGCCATCATGGCCATCGAGCGCATCAATGGTCATCCCGCCCGCAAGCGCCACGCCAGAGACCGAGGCCCCCCGCCCGTCAAACATCATCGGCAGAGGGCCGCTCATGTCCAGAGCGCTGTAGTCGCGGATAATGCGTGACAGTTTCGTGCCAGCGCCACCGGCTCCGACGCCGATGAGATCCAGAAGGCACAATTTGCTCTGCCTGCGCACCTGATCGGGCAGGTCGTCCCAGGTGACCTCGGCGATGAAGTTTAAAATCTCCGCTGGTGTCGTCATAGTGGCTCCTCCCATGGTCTCAAGCCTGCGCTGCAAGCGCGCAAATTCTGATCTGTTTGCGACATCGCAGGCAAAAGTGGATTGACTTTGCCCGCAGCAAGACCAAAACCTGCCGCATGACAGAGATTTTCACGGGCAATTTCACCCAGCAAGAACCCATCTTGGACGAATCCATCGCAGCGGCCGTGGCGGTCATGCAGCATGGGCGGCTGCATCGCTACAATGAGGCGGCGGGCGAGGTGTCCGAAACCGCGCTCTTGGAGCAGGAATTTGCCGCGCAAATGGGCGCGCGCTATTGTCTCGCTGTGGCCTCTGGCGGCTATGCGCTGGCCACAGCTTTGCGCGCGCTGGGCGTGAAGCCAGGTGATCGGGTTTTGACCAATGCTTTCACTTTGGCGCCTGTGCCTGGGGCCATTGCCTCTGTCGGTGCTGTGCCTGTGTTCGTGGGGGTGACCGAAGGGTTGGTGATTGATCTGGAGGATTTGGCGGAAAAGGCCGATCAAGCCGATGTATTGATGCTGTCGCACATGCGCGGGCATATCGTGGATATGGATGCTTTGATGGATCTGGCGCAGGCGCATAACCTCAAGGTGATTGAAGACTGTGCCCATACGATGGGTGCGAAATGGGGCGAGACCTGGTCGGGACGCTCAGGGATCATCGGCTGTTACTCCTGCCAGACCTATAAGCATGTGAATTCTGGCGAGGGCGGGCTCATGATCTGCGATGATGATGAGATCATGGCGCGGGCCATTATGCTCTCGGGCAGCTATATGCTCTATGGCAAACATCGCGCGGGGCCGCCGATTGAGGCTTTTGAGGCGGTGCGTCTCGTCACCCCCAATATTTCAGGGCGGATGGATAATTTGCGCGCCGCCATTCTGCGCCCTCAGCTGCGCCAGCTCGAGGCGCAATGCAAAGCTTGGAATGATCGCTATCACCGGGTGGATCAGGGGCTTGCCCAGGTGGCAGGGCTCACGCGCATCAAACGGCCGCAGCAGGAAAAATTTGTTGCCTCCTCCTATCAGTTCCTATTGCTCGATTGGTCATCGGAGGCGATCCGCTCTGTTCTGGCGCGCTGTTTGGCCCGCGGGGTGGAGCTTAAATGGTTTGGTGCCCCAGAGCCGGTTGGGTTCACCAGCCGGTACGACAGTTGGACCTATGCGCCGAGCAGCGCCATGCCGAAGAGTGATCGCATATTGCACGGCGTGATGGATATGCGTCTGCCTTTGACCTTTTCTTTGGATGATTGCGCCACTGTGGCCCGCATTATCGCTCAGGAAGTGTCTCAAGAGGCCCGAGGGGCGTGAGAGGCCTGTTCGGCGTCTTTGAGGTTATTTGCCACCAGCCGGACGCATAGGCTGGACAGGCCGGCGAAACTTTGCTTAAATTGAACAACCGTTCAATAAATGGAGGTTCCATGTTTACAGCCAGTATGCGTTTTGATCTTGGAGAGGATATCCAAGCCCTTCAAGCGGCAGTGCATCGTTTTGCACAGGATCAGATTAAACCCTTGGCTGGAGATGTGGATCGCGACAATCAATTTCCTGCGCATCTGTGGAAAAAACTGGGGGATCTTGGGGTACTTGGGGTCACTGTGGATGAAGAGTTTGGCGGTGGAGGCTTGGGATATCTAGCCCATACGGTCGTGATTGAAGAAATCGCCCGAGCCTCGGCCAGTGTCAGCCTGTCCTATGGGGCGCATTCGAATCTCTGCGTCAATCAAATCAATCTCAACGGAACGCCCGAGCAAAAACGCAAATATCTGCCCAAACTCATCTCTGGCGATCACGTCGGTGCCTTGGCGATGAGCGAGGCGGGCGCGGGCTCGGATGTGATTTCGATGAGCCTTAGGGCGGAAAAGCGCAATGGATACTATCGGCTCAATGGCAATAAATTCTGGATCACCAATGGGCCAGATGCCGATGTTTTGGTTGTTTATGCCAAAACCGACCCGGAGGCGGGCTCGCGCGGTCTGACCGCTTTTTTAATTGAGCGCGAAATGGCGGGGTTTTCCACCAGTGGTCATTTCGACAAGCTGGGCATGCGCGGGTCAAACACGGCTGAGTTGATCTTTGATAATGTGGAAGTCCCCTTTGAGAATGTGCTGCAACAGGAGGGCGCTGGGGCCAAGGTTCTGATGTCTGGCCTTGATTATGAGCGTGTGGTTCTGGCGGGTATTGGCCTCGGCATCATGGCGGCCTGTTTGGATGAGGTGATGCCCTATGTGGCTGAGCGCAAGCAATTTGGCCAACCGATTGGCAATTTCCAACTGATGCAGGGCAAAATTGCCGATATGTATACGGCGATGAATGCCGCGCGGGCCTATGTCTACGAAGTGGCCAAAGCCTGTGATCGTGGTGAGGTGACACGCCAGGACGCGGCGGCTTGCTGCCTCTTTGCCAGTGAAGAGGCTATGAAGCAGGCCCATCAAGCCGTGCAAGCGCTGGGCGGGGCAGGGTTTTTGAACGATGCGCCGGTGGCGCGGTTGTTTCGGGATGCAAAATTGATGGAAATCGGTGCCGGTACCAGCGAAATTCGTCGCATGTTGGTTGGACGTGAATTGATGGGGAAAATGGCATGAAACATTTGGTCTTGAGTGTGGGGCTCTCGGTATCGGCCTTATCGGCACAGGCAGAGACGGCAGTGCCGCAGGCGCATGTGAATTCCATGGCGTGTTTAGAGACCATGGGCCAAGGCACCAGCTGGGGCCAATGTCTGGGCTTGATTTTTGAACCCTGCGTCAGCTTTGAGGTTGCTTCGGAGGCGCATTTGGCCTGCCTGCAAAGCGAACGCGAAGGTTGGACCGCCACTATGCGGCTTTTGCAAGAGGATGTGACCGAGGCCATCACGGTCAAATCTGCCGAAGATTTGGCCGGTATTTTGAGCGGTTGGATCAATTATGTTTCGCAAAAATGCCAAGCCGAGGGAGATCCTGAGGGCAATTCACCTTTGGCGGCCAAGCAGCTTGGCTGTCAAATCACCGAGCTTGTCGGTTTGAGCGGTGAATATGCGGCCTGTCTCGAGGGGCGCTCGACCGCAGACTATTGCGTGTTGAAAGACTAGGGGCGGCGCGCGGTGACACAGACAGAAGCCTCAACCGCCAAACACCTGCATCTAGAGGCTTTGGCGCGGGTCGAGCGGGCCGCAGCGGAGGCGGCCCAAGGCGGCGGTGACGCGGCGCGCGCCCGCCATCTGGCGCGCGGAAAAATGTTGCCGCGCGACCGGGTTGCCAATCTCTTGGATCCCGGCAGCGCATTTTTAGAAATTGGGGCCACCGCCGCCCATGGCATGTATGAGGGCGCGGCACCCTGCGCTGGGCTCATCACCGGGGTCGGCACAGTGCATGGACGCCAAGTTATGGTGATTTGCAATGACGCTACGGTGAAAGGCGGCACCTATTATCCGATGACCGTGAAAAAACATCTGCGCGCCCAAGAAATTGCCCAGGAGTGCCATCTGCCCGTCGTGTCTTTGGTCGACAGCGGCGGGGCAAATTTGCCCAACCAAGATGAGGTTTTCCCAGACAGGGATCATTTTGGCCGCATTTTTTATAATCAGGCCCAGATGTCTGCCCAAGGTTTGGCGCAGATTGCCGTGGTGATGGGGTCGTGTACGGCCGGCGGCGCCTATGTGCCGGCCATGGCGGATGTGTCGATCATCGTCAAAGAGCAGGGGACAATTTTTCTGGCAGGGCCGCCATTGGTCAAAGCGGCCACAGGCGAGGTGGTATCGGCCGAAGATTTGGGCGGCGGAGATGTGCACACGCGCCTGTCGGGCGTGGCCGATTATTTGGCGGAGGATGACAGCCATGCTCTGGCTCTGGCGCGCGAAGCGGTGCGCCACTTACCCAGCCCGGCGCCCCAAGGCGCCTTTGCGCCGGCGGGCGACGCGCAAGCGCCCAGTATGGATGATATTTTCGATGTGATCCCAAGCGATTTAACCACGCCCTATGATATTCGCGATGTGATTTGCCGCTTGACCGACGGCGGGGCGTTTGATGAATTTAAAGCGCGGTTTGGCACCACTTTGGTTACGGGGTTTGCGCATATAGAGGGCATGCCGGTGGGCATTGTCGCCAATAATGGCGTGTTGTTTTCTGAGGCGGCGCAAAAGGGTGCGCATTTTGTTGAACTCTGCTCCCAGCGCAAAACCCCCCTCATCTTTCTGCAAAACATTACCGGATTTATGGTGGGACAGAAATATGAAAACGAGGGCATCGCACGCCATGGGGCGAAAATGGTCACGGCGGTTGCCTGTACCTCGGTGCCGAAAATTACCATGATTGTGGGGGGAAGCTACGGGGCGGGCAACTACGGCATGGCGGGCCGTGCCTTTCAGCCGCGGTTTTTATGGAGCTGGCCCACATCGCGAACAGCTGTGATGGGGGGGGCGCAAGCGGCCGGCGTATTGGCCACGGTGAAACGTGACGCGATTGAGCGGGCGGGAGGCAGCTGGAGCGCCGCGCAAGAAGCTGCGTTCAAACAGCCGACGCTTGAGATGTTTGAGCGGCAATCCGATCCGCTCTACGCCAGTGCGCGATTGTGGGACGATGGGGTGATTGATCCGAGAGACAGCCGCAAGGTCTTGGCTTTGTCACTGCGCGCCGCGCTCAATGCCCCAATCCAAGAAACGAAATTTGGCGTCTTTAGGATGTAATGACATGAATGATGAAACAAAAGTCATGACCCAGCCGGACAGTTTTGGCCGCCATTGGGTCTATGTCACCGAGGCGCAGGTGCGCGGTCATGCCAAAGGCCGTTTTGGTCTGGCCATTTGGGCGATTTGCCTTTGGTTTGTGGTCGTTGGAGGTCTTGAAATTGTCCTGGGCAGCAGCAGCTCTTTGCCACGTTTGGTCTTCGGGGTGGTGTTGTTTTTGACCGGCGCTGGCCTCGTGCTGCGCAACCGGCAAGCCTATCTGGCGGCCTTATTTGTACCGATGATTTTTCTGATCCGCTTTTTTAGCCAAGCCTCGGGCTATGGGGGGCTATTGAGCGGGCCGGCGCAATATTACGATCTGAGCAACGCGTTGGTGGTTGTGGGGGGATGTTTTTATCTGTTTGAGGGGGATCGCCCCAATTTCATTTTCCGGCGGCGCTACCGCAGCTATCACGCTGAAAGCTTGCAGAAATGATTCAAAAACTGCTGATCGCCAACCGCGGGGAAATTGCCTGCCGCATTGCCCGCTCTGCCCGTGAGATGGGCATAGCCACCCTGGCCATTGCCTCGGAGGCGGATGAAGAGGCGCTGCATGTGCAGTCTTGCGATGAGGTGGTATATCTGGGCGGTCACAGCCCGGCTGAGAGCTATTTGCGCCGCGATGCAATTATCGACGCGGCCCGAGCGCGCGGCGCCGATGCGGTTCATCCGGGGTATGGGTTTTTGTCCGAGGATCCTGACTTTGCCCAAGCGGTGCAAGAGGCAGGCCTGATCTGGGTCGGCCCGCCCGCTTCCGCCATTCGGGCCATGGGGCTGAAAGATGCGGCAAAGGCTTTGATGCAAAAGGCCGGAGTTCCGATTGTGCCGGGATATCACGGCGAGGGGCAATCTTTGCAGGTGCTCCAGCAGGCCGCCGCAGAGATTGGCTATCCCATACTCATCAAGGCGGTGGCGGGCGGTGGCGGCAAGGGCATGCGCCGGGTAGACCGGCCCGAAGACTTCGCGGCGCATCTGGCCTCTGCCCAATCCGAAGCGCAAGGCGCCTTTGGCAATGCGCGGGTCTTGATTGAAAAATTCATTGCCAACCCGCGCCACATTGAAATCCAAGTATTTGGCGATGGGCAGAAGGCTTTGCATCTGTATGAGCGGGATTGCTCTTTGCAACGCCGTCATCAAAAGGTGATCGAGGAGGCGCCAGCGCCGCATATGCCAAATGCGGTTCGCGATGCCATGGGGCGGGCGGCTGTGCGGGCCGCTGAGGCGATTGGCTACGCCAGCGCAGGCACGGTTGAATTTATCGTCGATGGCAGCTCCCCCCTGCAGGAGGACAGCTTTTATTTCATGGAAATGAACACCCGTTTGCAGGTGGAGCATCCTGTCACCGAAGAGATTTTAGGAATAGACTTGGTGGCCTGGCAGCTGGAGGTTGCGGCGGGCGGGCTTTTGCCCCTCAAACAAGAGCAAGTCCAGGCACAGGGCCATTCCATCGAGGCGCGGCTTTATGCGGAGGATTCCGCTCAGGGCTTTTTGCCCTCAATTGGCCAGTTGCATCATCTGACCTTTGGACCTGGGTTGCGTGTGGAGACAGGGGTGGCGCAGGGGGGGCAGGTCACCCCCTATTATGATCCGATGATCGCAAAGCTCATAGCCACGGGCCCAGATCGGGCCAGCGCGCTCAGGCAGCTGCTGCGGGGATTGCGATTGACCCAGATTGCGGGTCTCAAGACCAATCGTGATTTTTTGATCGCGCTTTTGCAGCATGAGGATTTTGTGGCCGGCACATTTGATACAGGATTGATCGCGCGTGATATGGAGGCGCTCACTCGGGCGTCCGAACCCGCGCCGGAAGATTGGGCAAGGGCTGCTCTTTGTGCCATGGGGCTGTTGGACACGGGCCGCGATTGGCCGGGTGATGCGGGTTTCACGCTGTTCACACCTCTGCGCCAAAGCCTGACATTGCGCCATCAAGATCAGCTGCAAACTGTGCAGGTAAGCCTGCGCCCCGGGGGGCAGGCTGTGGTTGATGTGGCCGGAGAGATCTTGGCATGGGGCGCGCGCGACATCGCCCAGAGGCCGGCGGTCTTGGCCGCTGGAAAGGTCTATCTCTTTGACGGGCAAACATTGGTGTTTGATGTGATGGATCCTTTGAAGCGCATTGCGACCGTTCAAAGCGACGGGGCGATCACGGCGCCGATGCCCGGCTTGGTCAAGCAGGTATTCGTGCGCGCGGGTCAAGAGGTTGCGGCTGGTGATCCAATTGTCGTTCTTGAAGCGATGAAAATGCAGCATACGCTCTGCGCCGATTTCGCGGGACGGGTTGAAAATTTGACGGCGCGGCAAGATCAACAAGTGGATGCGGGCGTGATTTTGGCGGTGATTGAGGCGGCACCGGAGGAGGCATGATGGATCAGGCGGTGGAGATTTTTGAGGTTGGCCCGCGTGATGGGCTGCAAAATGAACCGGCCTTTATTTCCTCGGAGGATAAAATCGCCCTGACGCAGGCTTTGGCGCAGGCCGGTCTGCTGCGGATCGAATGCGCCAGTTTTGTAAGCCCCAAATGGGTGCCGCAAATGGCAGATGCGGCGCAGGTCGTGGAGGGGGCGATGCCAAGCGCAGCGCAGCTCTATGCTCTTGCTCCCAATATGCGGGGTTTGCGTGCGGCTTTGGCGACCCCGGTCGGGGGCCTATGTGTGTTTATCGCGGCCACCGAAGGCTTTAGCCGCGCCAATACGAATATTTCACTTTCGGGGGCTGAGGAGCGTGTGCGAGAGGTGATCGCGGCCTTCAAGACGGAGGCGCCGACGGGGGTGCGTCTGCGCGGTTATATTTCCTGCGTCACCGAGTGCCCCTATGACGGGCCCGTCTCGCCCTCTGAAGTGGCGCGTCTTGCTGAGCTGCTGCATCGCGCGGGCTGTGATGAAATCTCCCTCGGCGACACCATCGGCACGGCCTATCCTGAGCAGGTGGCGCGCATGTTGGAGGCGGTGGTGCAAAGGGTGCCTGCTGAAGCATTGGCTGGGCATTTTCATGATACGGCGGGACGGGCCTTGGCCAATATTGATGCCTCACTCGATTACGGGGTGCGGATCTTTGATGCCTCCATTGCGGGTCTGGGTGGCTGTCCCTATGCGCCCGGTGCGAAGGGCAATGTGGATACCGAATTGGTCTATGACCATCTGATCGCCCGCGGCTTTTTGGTATCGGGCAATCCAGATCGCGCCCGTTTGGCGCAGGCCGCCGGTTTGGCGCGACATATTCTGGGACGCACGGAAGAGGGCGCCGAAGATGCAATTTGACACGATAGAGAGCGCAACCGATGCACAGGGCGTTTGCACGGTGTGGCTGAACCGGCCCGAGAAACACAATGCGCTGTCGGCAAAGATGATCGACGAGCTGACCGAAATGGCAACGATATTGCACCAAGGGTCGGCGCGGGTTGTGGTTTTGGCCGCGCGGGGTCAGAGTTTTTGCGCCGGTGGGGATTTGCAGTGGATGCAGGGGCAGATGCAGGCGGATCGCGCAACCCGGCAATCGGGGGCGCGACGTCTTGCGGGGATGTTGCAGTCCTGGAACACGCTGCCGCAGCCGGTGATCGGGCGTATTCACGGCAATGCCTTTGGCGGCGGGGTGGGGCTGGCCTCGATCTGTGACGTGGCCATTGGGGTTGAGCGGGCGTGGATGGGGCTGACGGAAACCAAGCTTGGGCTGATTCCCGCAACCATTGGGCCATATGTCATTGCGCGCATGGGCGAGGCGGCGGCGCGGCGTGTGTTCATGTCTGCACGCAAGTTTTCTACGCAGGAGGCGCAGAGCCTGGGGCTCCTGGCCAAGACTGTTGCCGAAGACGCGCTTGACCAGGCGGTGACGGCAGAGGTGACACCCTATCTAAGCTGTGCGCCGGGGGCGGTGGCCGCGGCGAAGAAACTGGCGCGGGCGCTGGGGCCGGTTATTGACGCGCAGACCATTGAAATGACGGTCACAGCTTTGATCGCGCAATGGGAAAGCCCGGAGGCAGAGGAGGGAATTGCGGCCTTCTTCGGCAAAACAGCGCCGCGCTGGCAGATCGGGTGACCTGATTGGATAAATTTTTTGTAAGACCCGCTGGGATTGCGCAATCCGGGCGTTGACCCTTTTGAGCCCGACGCGTAGTACAGGCCACGAGTTGTGCCACAAGCGGCACATGTTAGGAGCCGACGTGGAAAATATTGCACAGGATTACCTCCCGATATTGATGTTGCTGGCGGTGGCAATTGGATTGGGCATTGTTTTATTATTGGCGGCAGCCGTGGTCGCGGTGCGCAATCCAGATCCAGAAAAAGTCTCTGCCTATGAATGCGGGTTTAATGCTTTTGATGATGCACGGATGAAATTTGACGTGCGTTTCTATTTGGTGGCGATCTTGTTCATTATCTTTGATCTTGAAATCGCCTTTCTCTTCCCTTGGGCCGTCGCATTTCAGGATATCAGCATGCTGGCCTTTTGGTCGATGATGGCCTTCTTGGCGGTTCTGACCATCGGATTTGCTTATGAGTGGAAGAAGGGGGCTTTGGAATGGGAGTGATGGCAGGGGCGAATACCGCTGGCTTTGACCGTGACGTTGCCACAAGAGAGCTCAACAGCGAGCTTCAGGACAAAGGCTTTTTGGTCACATCAACCGAAGATATCATCAATTGGGCGCGCACCGGCAGTCTGCATTGGATGACCTTTGGCCTGGCCTGTTGCGCTGTGGAGATGATGCATGCCTCCACGCCGCGCTATGATCTGGAACGTTTTGGCACGGCGCCACGGGCCAGTCCACGTCAGTCAGATTTGATGATTGTGGCTGGGACTTTGACAAATAAAATGGCGCCGGCTCTGCGCAAGGTTTATGACCAAATGCCCGAGCCGCGATATGTGATCTCGATGGGCTCCTGTGCCAACGGCGGCGGTTACTATCACTACAGCTACTCCGTTGTGCGGGGCTGTGACCGGATTGTGCCGGTAGACATCTATGTGCCGGGCTGCCCACCAACCGCAGAGGCGCTGCTTTACGGCATTTTGCAGCTTCAAAGAAAAATTCGCAGAACAGGAACGATCGTGAGGTAATAGCTATGAAAGTTGAGCTTGGTTCGGTTGTAACGTTAAAGAGTGGTGGTCCATTGATGACTGTGGAAGAATTGGGTGAACATGCGGACGCGCGCTGCGCGTGGTTCGTCGATTTGGCTGTGCATCGCGAATGGTTCGCCTTGGTTGCCCTGCAGCCTCAGGATCCGCCGAAAGCCGGCGTCGCCTCTCCTGCTAAGAAAGCTGTTATATGACACAGGCATTACAAGAATTGGGTGCGTTGATTGCATCAAAACGGCCCGATTGCGTGCTGTCCTATGATGTAAGTTTTGACGAGTTGACCATTGAAGTCGCGCCGTCCAACATTGTTGGGTTGGTTGATTTTCTGAAGTCCAACCGCAGCTGCCGCTTTTCGACCTTAGTGGATATCACAGCGGTGGATTATCCGGGCCGCGAGAAACGCTTTGACGTCGTGTATCACTTGCTCAGCATGTATCAAAACCACCGCGTGCGTCTGCGGGCCGCTGTGCGGGCCGATGACATGGTGGCCTCGATCGTAGAGATACATCCTTCGGCCAATTGGTTCGAACGTGAAGTTTTTGATATGTTTGGGATACTCTTTTCGGGCCACCCGGATTTGCGCAGGTTGCTGACCGATTACGGATTTCGCGGCCATCCGCTGCGCAAGGATTTTCCAACCAGCGGCTATACGGAACTGCGCTACGACGAGGCGGAAAAGCGGGTGGTTTATGAGCCTGTGTCCTTGGTGCAGGAATACCGCCAATTCGACTTTATGTCCCCTTGGGAGGGCGCGAAATATGTGCTGCCGGGTGACGAGAAGACTGATGGGGCCAAGGGGTAAGCTATGGCCGATCCAACACTTCTGATCTGCGTGGGAGCGACGAAGGCGGGAACGTCTTGGATGTATCGCTATCTGCATGATCATGAGCAGTGTTATGTGCGATCGGTTAAGGAATGCCACTATTTTTCAACGTTTAATCCTAAGAAGTTGATGCGCCAGTTGAAGATCTTGAACCATCTTGTGGTCCAATATGAGGCGCGGTTGATTGAGGCGGAAGCTGCGGATGATATTATCCGTATCCTCAACTTGAGCCGCCGGATTGATGACACCAAGGCGCTGATCATGGCGCTTTCGGCGGAGCGCAATGATGATTCCGCCTATTTGGAGTATCTGCAGGCTGGGCGCACGGATGAGACTGTCTTGCTTGATGTCACGCCAGCCTATGCTTTGTTGGAACCTGTGGAGATTGCCCGTATTTCCGCGCTGCCTATTCGCGTAAAGCTACAATATTTGATGCGCGACCCGCTGGAGCGCCTTTGGTCTCATGTGCGTATGGTGGCCAAACGCAGCATGAAAGAGGGGCAAGATTTTGTGGCCATCTGCCAAGATATTCTAAAGCGCGTTCTCTATGACCAAGAAGAGGCGCATATTGTGACGCGGGGCGATTATAAGTCCAATATCGCACGGTTTGCATCGGTTTTCGATGGCTCGCAATTACAAATTGGCTTTTCAGAAAATTTGCGCGATGGCCCCAAGTTCGACTCCATGTGTGCCTTTTGGGGGGTCAAGGCGACAAGCGCGCGCCAGATCAAACCCGCGCATGTGGGCCTTGCAGCGCCGTTTCCTGAAGGCTTGCGGCGAGACACTTTGGAATTTTTAAAAGCGCAATACGACTTTGTTGCTGATAATTTCGCGGAACTGCCAGAAAATTGGCGGAAAAATCGGGAGTTATTGGCATGATAGGACAGATCATCACCGGCCAAGGTTTTGGCCAAGAAGGAGGTGCATAATGGACGGCTCCAAATTTGACGACGCTTTGACCGGCGAGCAAAAGATTCGTAATTTCAATATCAACTTCGGTCCACAGCATCCGGCCGCGCATGGTGTGCTGCGGTTGGTGCTGGAATTGGACGGCGAGATTGTCGAGCGCTGCGATCCGCATATTGGACTGTTGCACCGCGGCACAGAAAAGCTGATGGAAAGCCGGACTTATCTGCAAAACTTGCCCTATTTTGATCGGCTCGATTATGTCGCTCCGATGAATCAGGAGCACGCTTGGTGTTTGGCGATTGAGAAGCTCACCGGCACCATAGTGCCGCGCCGCGCCAGCCTGATCCGGGTGCTCTATTCTGAAATTGGCCGCGTGCTCAACCATTTGCTCAATGTGACCACACAGGCGATGGATGTGGGGGCGATGACGCCATTGACTTGGGGATTTGAAGAGCGCGAAAAGCTGATGATCTTTTATGAGCGGGCTTGCGGTGCGCGTCTGCATGCGGCCTATTTTCGCCCGGGCGGGGTGCATCAAGATCTGCCAGATGCTTTGATCAATGACATCGAAGAATGGGCCCACAGCTTCCCTGCGGTTTTGCAAGACATTGACACGATGTTGACAGAAAACCGGATTTTCAAGCAGCGTAACGCCGATATCGGCGTCGTCACGGAAGATGATATCCAAAAATACGGCTTTAGCGGCGTTATGGTACGCGGCTCTGGCTTTGCCTGGGATCTGCGTCGGGCGCAGCCCTATGAATGCTATGACGAGTTTGAGTTTAACATTCCTATTGGCAAAAATGGCGATTGTTATGACCGCTATCTGTGCCGCATGGAAGAAATGCGTCAATCTGTGTCGATCATCAAACAGGCGATTGGTAAATTGCGCGAGGAGCCAGGCGATGTCATGGCGCGCGGAAAAATGACCCCACCAAAACGCGGTGAGATGAAACAGTCGATGGAAGCCCTTATTCATCACTTCAAACTTTATACCGAGGGCTTCCATGTGCCCGAGGGCGAAGTCTATGCCGCCGTTGAGGCGCCCAAGGGTGAGTTCGGCGTGTATTTGGTCGCAGATGGCACCAATAAGCCCTATCGCAGCAAGATTAGGGCGCCGGGCTTTTTGCACCTGCAAGCGATGGATCACCTGTGTAAAGGGCACCAGCTGGCAGATGTGGCGGCCATCATCGGCACGATGGATGTAGTCTTTGGAGAGATTGACCGATGACGGGATTTTATATTGATTTTGGGCCGATCATATTAGGCGCAATAAGCGGCGTGCTCTCTGTTGCATTTGCCAAGGGTCGAAACCGTTTTGTGATTGCAATTGTGATCGGAGCGGTTGTCGGAGTTTTGTTCCCCATCTTGAAGGGAATGCTCTAATGCTTCGTCGTCTACACGCAGATCAACCCAGCTCCTTTGCTTTCACACCGGCCAATCAGGCCTGGGCGGAGGCACAGATGACAAAATTTCCCGAGGGTCGGCAGGCCAGCGCGGTGATCCCTTTGCTCTGGCGCGCCCAGGAGCAAGAGGGCTGGCTGACACGCCCGGCGATTGAGGCGGTGGCTGATCTTTTGGGCATGGCCTATATTCGGGTGCTCGAGGTTGCGACCTTCTATTTCATGTTCCAGCTTCAGCCCGTGGGCCAGGTGGCGCATTTCCAAATATGCGGCACGACCACTTGCATGATTTGCGGTGCAGAAGATTTGGTCTCTGTTTGCAAAGAAAAAATTGCCAGCAAGCCCCATGTTTTGTCCGAAGATGGCAAGTTCAGCTGGGAAGAGGTGGAATGTTTGGGGGCCTGCGCAAATGCGCCGATGGTTCAGATTGGCAAAGATTACTATGAAGATCTCACCGCTGAGAAATTCGCGGATATGATTGATAAATTGGCCGCCGGCGAGGTGCCAACCCCCGGTTCGCAATCGGGCCGCTATGCTGCGGAACCCGCCGCAGGGTTGACCTCTTTGAAAGACCATGCGGCGGGCAAAGCGGCTTTCAACGCCTCTGTGCAATTGGCTGTGGATTTGGGTGATACGGTCAAACGCATTGACGGCAGCGAAGTGCCGCTCCTGACCCCATGGTTGGGCAAGGCCGCAAAACCAAAAGCCGCGCCGAAGGCCAAAGCAAAACCCGCGCCAAAGACCAAAACCGCCAAGGCGAAAGCTGCCAAGGCGAAAGAGACCAAGTAACTGAGCGCCTCCTGGCAAAGACACTGAGTTGAAAGACCGAACAGATAATGCACAGCGAAAAAGATCATATCCAAGCCAAGAAAGGCCGGACAGCCAGTCTGGTCATTGCTGGCGCGATGCTGATTTGGATTGGGATGCAATGGGCCGCTGTGCAGCTTGATATTTCCAGCCGTTACATGTTGTTGCTGGATTTGGCTGTTATGGCCGCGATGGTTTGGTCGCTTATTGTCACTTTTCAAATTTGGCGTGCGCGCCGCGATGCAGATAAAGGCTAAATGAAATGCTGAAAGATCAAGATCGTATTTTCACCAATCTCTATGGGATGCATGAGCGCACATTGAAAGGCGCCAAAGCGCGGGGCCATTGGGATGGCACGGCCGCTTTGATCAAAAAGGGCCGTGATTGGATCATTGATGAGATGAAAGCCTCCGGGCTGCGCGGCCGCGGAGGGGCAGGCTTCCCAACGGGGTTGAAGTGGTCCTTTATGCCAAAAGAAAGCGATGGCCGCCCGTCCTATTTGGTCGTTAATGCCGATGAATCCGAGCCGGGCACCTGCAAGGATCGTGAAATTATGCGTCATGATCCGCATACGCTGATTGAAGGCTGCTTGATTGCCTCTTTCGCGATGAATGCCAATGCGTGCTATATCTACATTCGCGGCGAGTATATTCGCGAGCGCGAAGCGCTACAGGCGGCGATTGATGAGGCCTATGACGCTGGGTTGGTTGGCAAGAATGCCGCCAAATCGGGTTGGGATTTTGACATTTACCTGCACCACGGGGCGGGAGCCTATATTTGCGGTGAAGAAACCGCGCTTTTAGAGAGTCTTGAGGGCAAGAAGGGCATGCCGAGGATGAAGCCTCCGTTTCCTGCTGGGGCGGGGCTTTATGGATGTCCGACCACGGTGAACAATGTGGAATCCATTGCGGTAGTGCCAACGATTTTACGCCGCGGTGGTGCGTGGTTCTCAGGGTTTGGCCGTCCCAACAATACGGGCACGAAACTTTTTGCAATTTCTGGTCATGTGAATACGCCCTGTGTGGTGGAAGAGGCGATGTCGATCTCATTCGATGAGCTGATTGATAAGCATTGCGGCGGGATCCGTGGGGGGTGGGACAATCTCAAAGCGGTCATCCCGGGCGGATCTTCCGTGCCGATGTTGCCCGGCTCAGTCATGCGACAAGATGCGATAATGGATTTTGACTGGCTGCGCGAACAGCGTTCAGGGCTTGGCACGGCGGCCGTTATTGTGATGGATCAATCGACGGATGTGGTCAAAGCTGTTTGGCGTTTGGCAAAATTCTACAAGCATGAAAGCTGTGGCCAATGCACCCCGTGCCGCGAGGGCACAGGCTGGATGATGCGGGTGATGGAGCGGCTGGTGACCGGTGATGCGGAACCAGAGGAAATTGATATGTTGCTGGATGTGACCAAACAAGTCGAAGGCCATACAATTTGTGCCCTTGGGGATGCGGCCGCCTGGCCTATTCAGGGGCTCATCCGGCATTTCCGCGACGATATAGAGCAGCGCATCGCCCATAAACGCCGTCCCTTGCGTGGTTTGGCGGCTGAATAACCCATGACCCTGATCGCTTCATATCCTGCTGACATGCGCATCACGCTGAAGGCCGTTGCCTTTGCGCTGTGCTGTGTGCCGGCGCCGGCTATTGCCGCGAAGGGTTTGGCGCATGAGGTCGAGATCAACGAAGGGCTGATTGCGATTTCTATGGCCAATGTGGTCCGTGAAACCTGTCCTAGTATCTCTGCACGGCTGCTGAGGGCTTGGTTTTACATTACATCACTTGAGGCAGAGGCTCGATCGCTCGGCTATTCGCCGCAAGAGGTGAGTGCCTTTGTTAAAGATCCTGTGGAAAAAAGTCGTGTTCTGAGCATTGCTCAAAAGCGACTTGCAGATCATGGGGTTATCCCTGACCAACCCGCGACCTATTGCACCTTTGGGCTTGCTGAAATTCAAGCAGGCTCTGCGATCGGAAAATTGCTGAAAGCGAATTAGATATGTCTGACCTGCGTAAAATCATCATCGACGATCAAGAAATCGAAGTAGACGGCGCGATGACGTTGATCCAAGCCTGTGAGCAGGTCGGGGTTGAGGTGCCGCGGTTTTGTTATCATGAGCGTCTGACCATTGCTGGCAATTGCCGGATGTGTCTGGTGGAAGTTGTGGGTGGCCCGCCGAAGCCTGCCGCGTCTTGCGCGATGCAGGTCCGCGATCTGCGCCCCGGCCCAGAAGGGCAATTGCCAGTTGTCAAAACCAATTCTCCGATGGTGAAAAAAGCCCGCGAAGGGGTGATGGAATTTTTGCTCATCAACCACCCGCTGGATTGCCCAATCTGTGATCAGGGCGGAGAGTGCGATCTGCAAGATCAAGCCATGGCCTATGGCGTGGATTTCAGCCGATTCCGTGAGCCCAAAAGGGCGACAGAGGATTTGGACTTGGGACCCTTGGTCGAGACCCATATGACCCGTTGTATTTCTTGCACCCGCTGCGTGCGCTTCACCTCCGAAGTGGCCGGTCTCACCCAGATGGGCCAAACTGGGCGCGGTGAAGATGCTGAAATTACCAGCTATTTGGGGCAAACGCTCGACAGCAATTTGCAGGGCAATATCATTGACCTGTGTCCGGTTGGTGCTTTGGTGTCCAAACCCTATGCGTTTACCGCTCGTCCTTGGGAATTGAGCAAAACCGACTCCATTGATGTGATGGATGCACTTGGCTCCAATATCCGCGTGGACACAAAGGGCCGTGAAGTGATGCGGTTTTTGCCGCGCAACCATGACGGTGTGAATGAGGAATGGCTGGCCGATAAGTCGCGTTTTGTTTGGGATGGCTTGCGCCGTCAGCGCTTGGATCGGCCCTATATTCGCGAGGCGGGCAAATTGCGTCCCGCGACCTGGCCGGAAGCGCTTGGAGCTGCGGCCGCGGCTATGGCTGGCAAAAAGGTGACCGCTTTGGTTGGCGATCTGGTCTCGACAGAGGCAGCCTATGCGCTTCAGCAGGTCATAGCTGGGCTCGGTGGTAAAATCGAGTGCCGGACAGATGGGGCGCAATTACCGATGGGCAATCGGAGCGGCTATGTCGGCACAGCACGCATCGAGGATCTCGAAACTGCGCAGATAATCCAGTTGATTGGCACCAACCCGAAGATGGAAGCGCCGGTTCTGAATGCCCGTATCCGCAAGGCTTGGAGCCGTGGCGCCACAATTGGTTTGATTGGTGAGCCAGTGGATCTGACCTATGACTATGTGCATGTTGGCACGGGGCGTGCGGATCTGCAGGCCTTGCTTAAGAAAGATTATAAAGCCGTTCTTGAGCAGCCCTCCGTGGTGGTTCTGGGGCAGGCGGCTTTGCAAGGCGAGGATGGCGCGGCGGTTCTGGCGGCCACGATGGAGCTTTGCGAAAAAACTGACAGCAAATTGCTGATCCTGCACACAGCAGCGGCACGCGTTGGTGCGATGGATTTGGGATGCATCACCGAAGGGGGTCTTGCCGCCGCCGTTGAAGACGCTGAGGTCATCTATAATCTGGGGGCGGATGAAATGGACATCGCGCCCGGGGCCTTTGTGATTTATCAAGGCAGTCATGGCGATAGAGGGGCGCATCGGGCCGATGTGATCCTGCCGGGCGCGGCCTACACGGAAGAAAATGGTATTTTTGTCAACACTGAAGGGCGGCCACAATTGGCGCAGCGCGCTGGCTTTGCACCGGGTGAAGCCAAGGAAAACTGGGCCATTTTGCGGGCGCTGTCTGCTGAATTGGGCGCGACCTTGCCCTTTGATACTTTGGCACGGCTGCGCAATGAGATGATTGCAGCTGTCCCCCATCTGGCAGCGATTGATGGGGTGCCAGAAAATGAATGGCAGGCAATGTCAGGCGGAAAAATGGGCAAGGGTGCGTTTGGACAGGCGATAAGCGATTATTACCTCAGCAATCCGATCGCCCGGGCCAGTGCCTTGATGGCGGAACTATCTGCCAATGCCAAAGCGCGTAATTCTGCGTCTCTTGCGGCGGAATAATTTTATGGGTTTGGTTTTGATGGATCGTTTGGACAGCTGTCGCGCACCGGAGTTCGGCGGGACTTTGCAAGGTCACGGGCGCTGCCGCGGGCTTGCGGCGTACAGAGCGGTGATTTCATCGAAAAACCATGCAGCGAAGGCTGGTATTTTTACCCAAGATACGGTTTACAGCCCAACATATGACCCGGCTGACATCTCGGCCGATATTCAGGCGAAAATCAGCACAGCTGAACGCAAGGAACGAGGGATACCAAAGGTATGAACGAATTCTTTTCCACAAACCTCGGGGTCGCAGTGATCCTTTTGGGCCAAACCCTTGCGGTGGTTGGTTTTGTGATGATCAGCTTGCTGTTTTTGGTCTATGGCGACCGGAAAATCTGGGCTGCGGTTCAGATGCGGCGTGGGCCAAATGTGGTGGGTTTGTTTGGCCTGCTGCAGACCGTGGCCGATGCCTTGAAATATGTGGTTAAGGAAATTGTCATTCCTGCGGGCGCAGATCGTCCTGTCTTTATATTGGCGCCGCTTGTGTCCTTTGTTTTGGCGATGTTGGCTTGGGCCGTTATCCCCTTCAACGCGACCTGGGTTTTGGCCGATATCAACGTGGCCTTGCTCTTTGTTTTCGCAGTGTCTTCGCTCGAAGTTTATGGGGTGATTATGGGCGGTTGGGCCTCCAACTCGAAATATCCCTTTCTCGGCTCCCTGCGCTCTGCAGCGCAGATGATTTCCTATGAAGTCTCGATGGGGTTGATCATCATCGGTGTGATTATTTCGACCGGATCGATGAATTTTGGCGCAATTGTTGCAGCGCAAAATGGCGATTTGGGCTTTTTCAATTGGTATTTCATCCCGCATTTCCCCATGGTGTTTTTGTTTTTCATCAGCGCCTTGGCAGAAACCAATCGCCCGCCCTTCGATTTGCCTGAGGCAGAGTCGGAGCTTGTGGCGGGGTATCAGGTTGAATATTCGTCAACGCCGTTTTTGCTCTTCATGGCCGGTGAATATATTGCGATATTCTTGATGTGTGCGTTGATCACCCTGTTGTTCTTCGGGGGGTGGGCCTCGCCTGTCCCTTTCATTGCCGATGGTCCGGTCTGGATGGTCGGGAAAATGGCAATCTTCTTTTTCCTGATTGCCATGGTCAAAGCCTTGGTGCCGCGGTATCGCTACGATCAGCTGATGCGTTTGGGCTGGAAAGTATTTCTGCCCTTCTCCTTGGTCTGGGTGGTCTTTGTGGCCTTTGCAGCGAAATTCGGTTGGTTCTGGGGCGTCTATGCCCGCTGGACAGTGGGAGGCTAAACCAATGGCAAATATTGATTATACACGTCGGGTCAAATATTTCTTACTGCAAGATTTTTGGGCTGCGTTCAAATTGGGTATGAAATATTTTTTCCGGCCGAAGGCGACTTTGAACTATCCGCATGAAAAAGGACCCTTGAGCCCAAGGTTCCGCGGTGAACATGCTTTGCGCCGCTATCCGAATGGGGAAGAGCGCTGTATTGCCTGTAAGCTTTGCGAAGCGATTTGCCCGGCGCAGGCCATCACCATTGACGCCGAGCCGCGCGATGACGGCAGCCGCCGCACCACCCGTTATGATATCGATATGACCAAATGCATTTACTGTGGCTTTTGCCAAGAGGCCTGCCCGGTGGATGCGATTGTTGAGGGGCCGAATTTCGAATTCTCAACCGAGACGCGTGAAGAGTTATTTTACGACAAATCCAAACTGCTAGAAAATGGCGACCGTTGGGAAGCTGAGATTGCCCGCAATCTCGAACTCGACGCGCCATATCGCTAAGCGGCCAAGGGAAGGAATTACGATGGGTATCGCGGAACTCGCGTTTTACGCATTTTCAATGTCCACTTTGATCGGGGGCATTTTCACAGTCGTGGCGCGCAACCCGGTGCATTCGGTTTTGTGGCTGATTTTGGCTTTTCTCTCGGCGGCGGGCCTTTTTGTCCTGTTGGGGGCGGAGTTTGTGGCCATGCTGCTGATCATCGTCTATGTCGGCGCCGTGGCGGTCTTATTCCTCTTTGTTGTGATGATGCTTGATGTGGATTTTGCTGAACTGAAAGCAGAGATGGCAAAATATCTGCCTCTTGGGTTGGTGATTGGCGTGATTGTCCTCATGCAGTTGATGTTCGCCTTCGGGGTTTGGGACTATTCGGCCGGATACGAGGGACGCTTGGCCGCTGAATTCGGCGCCGGCACCAACACCGGCGAGCTGGGTGCCATTCTTTATGATGACTATATTTTAATTTTCCAACTGGCCGGCTTGGTGCTCTTGGTGGCCATGATTGGGGCGATTGTGCTCACTCTGCGCCACCGGGTGGACGTCAAGCGTCAGGACGTGATTGCGCAGATGATGCGTGATCCAGCCAAAGCTATGGAATTGAAAGATGTAAAACCGGGGCAGGGACTATGATCGGACTTGAACATTATCTGGCCGTTGCGGCGGCCCTGTTTGTGATTGGCATCTTTGGACTGTTTCTGAATCGCAAAAATATCATTATTTTGTTGATGAGTATCGAATTGATGCTGCTGAGCGTGAATATCAACTTCGTCGCCTTTTCGGCCTTTCTTGGCGACTATGTTGGGCAGATTTTCACGCTCTTTGTATTGACCGTGGCAGCGGCCGAAGCTGCAATCGGCTTGGCGATTTTGGTGTGTTTCTTCCGTAACAAAGGCTCGATTGACGTTGAAGACGTCAACGTAATGAAAGGGTAAGGCGTTATGGAAACTATACTCCTTTTTGCCCCATTGGTGGGGGCTCTGATTGCAGGCTTCGGCCATGGGGTTATTGGCGATAAGGCGGCGCAGGTCTTGACCACCGGCCTGTTGTTCCTCTCGGCGCTTTTGTCCTGGGTGCTGTTTCTCAGCTTTGATGGGCAGACCGAAAGCATCCATATTCTGCGCTGGATTGAGAGCGGCACCCTGTCGACCGATTGGGCCATTCGCATGGATCGCCTGACGACGATCATGTTGATTGTGATCACCACCGTCTCTGCCTTGGTGCATCTTTATTCCATGGGCTATATGGCCCATGATGATCACTTCCGTGACGGCGAAAGCTATCGACCAAGGTTCTTTGCCTATCTGTCGTTTTTTACATTTGCCATGTTGATGCTGGTGACCTCTGATAACCTGTTGCAGCTGTTCTTTGGCTGGGAAGGGGTGGGGGTGGCCTCTTATTTGCTGATTGGGTTCTACATCCGCAAGCAAAGCGCAGGCGCGGCCGCAATCAAAGCCTTTGTGGTGAACCGGGTTGGCGATTTCGGATTCCTACTCGGAATCTTTGGCCTTTATCTTGTGGCCGATAGCATCAAGTTTGAGGATATCTTTTTGATTGGTCCGCAACTGGCTGCGATGGAGTTGCACTTTCTTTGGCGCGACTGGAACGCGGCGAATTTGATTGCCTTCTTGTTGTTCGTCGGCGCGATGGGCAAATCGGCGCAGTTGATCTTGCACACGTGGTTGCCGGATGCGATGGAAGGCCCGACGCCTGTGTCCGCCTTGATCCATGCGGCGACTATGGTCACTGCGGGCGTCTTTTTGGTGTGCCGCATGTCTCCGATTATGGAATTTGCGCCTGACACGATGAATTTTATCGTCTTCTTGGGTGCTTCGACGGCCTTCTTTGCCGCCACTGTCGGTCTTGTGCAAAATGACATCAAACGGGTGATTGCTTACTCAACCTGCTCGCAGCTGGGATATATGTTTGTGGCTGCCGGGCTTGGGGTCTATTCCGTGGCAATGTTCCATCTTTTGACCCATGCCTTCTTTAAAGCGATGCTATTTTTGGGCGCGGGGTCGGTTATTCACGGCATGCATCACGAGCAAGATATGCGCAACTATGGCGGTTTGCGCAAGAAATTGCCCTATACCTTCTGGGCCATGATGATCGGCACGCTGGCGATTACAGGTGTTGGTATCCCCCTCACGCACTATGGCTTTGCGGGCTTCCTGTCCAAGGATGCGGTGATTGAGAGTGCCTATGCGGGAACAATGGGAGGCTATGCTTTCTGGATGTTGGTGATCGCGGCGATGTTCACCAGTTTTTACAGCTGGCGGCTGATGTTCCTGACCTTCTTCGGTGCGGCGCGTGGCGACAAACACACCCATGAGCACGCCCATGAAAGCCCAAAGGTCATGCTGGTGCCGCTTGCGGTTTTGGCGGTTGGGGCGATTTTCTCTGGCATGGTTTTTTACAAGCCGTTTTTTGGCGATCACCATAAGGTGGAAGTCTTCTTTGGCATTGTTGAGGCCCATGCCGGCCAAGACGCCGGCCATGCTCAGGGTGGATTTAACCTGATCGCGCCGGCCCATGCCGCCACAGCCAGTGCTCAGAGCGATGATGCGGCCGGTCACGGCGGCGCCGAGGGCAGCGATGAGGACAAACTGGGTCGGGGGGCCATCTACATGGCGCCGAGCAATACGGTTCTGGATGATGCGCATCATGTCCACTGGATGGTCAAACTGTCCCCATTTATCGCTATGATCTTAGGATTTGCTGGGGCTTGGGCATTTTATATGACCAAGCTGGACCTGCCGCGCCGGGTGGCTGAGAGCAATCCGGTGCTCTACCGCTTCCTATTGAACAAATGGTATTTTGATGAAATCTACGATGTGATCTTCCTGCGCCCGGCGCAATGGCTGGGGCGGAGCTTTTGGCAAATTGGGGATGGCAAAATCATTGATGGCGGCATCAACGGTCTGGCCATGGGGATCATCCCCTTTTTCACAAAATGGGCCGGCCGTATGCAGTCGGGTTATATTTTCACCTATGCTTTTGGCATGGTCATCGGTATCGCAGCTTTGGTCACTTGGGTGACCATCGCGGGAGGTAAATAATGAGCAACCTTCTTAGCCTAATTACATTCATCCCGCTGGTTGCAGCGATCATCTTGGCGCTTTTGGCCCGGGGGGACGGTGAAGCCTCGAAAAGAAACGTGAAATATCTGGCGCTGGCTGCGACCGGATTTACCTTTCTTGCCTCTCTTATGCTGCTGTCGGGTTTTGAGCCAAATGATACGGGCTTTCAATTCGTCGAAGAGCGCAGCTGGCTCTTGGGCATGCAGTATAAGATGGGGGTTGATGGAATAAGCCTTTTGTTTGTTCTGCTGACCACTTTCACGATGCCCCTGGTCATCGCGGCCTCTTGGAATGTCACGCATCGTCTCAAAGAATATATGGTTGCCTTTTTGGTGCTTGAAAGCCTGATGATCGGGGTGTTCTGCGCTCTGGATCTGGTGCTTTTTTACATGTTTTTTGAGGCCTGTTTGATCCCGATGTTTTTGATCATTGGGATTTGGGGTGGAAAAGAGCGGATCTATGCGTCGTTCAAATTCTTTCTCTACACGTTTTTGGGCTCGGTTCTGATGTTGGTGGCCATGGTGGCCATGTTTGCCGATGCCGGGACCACCGATATGGTGGTGCTCTTGAGCCATAATTTTGGATCAGGCACTCTAACAGTGGCAGGTTTTCACATCATTGGCGGCGCGCAAACGCTCATGTGGCTGGCTTTCTTTGCCTCATTCGCAGTGAAAATGCCGATGTGGCCGGTGCATACATGGTTGCCAGATGCCCATGTGCAAGCGCCGACGGCCGGCTCTGTGGTTCTCGCGGCCATATTGCTCAAAATGGGCGGCTATGGGTTTCTGCGGTTCTCATTACCGATGTTCCCTGTGGCCTCTGACCTGCTGGCTCCTTTGGTCTTTTGGATGTCGGCGATTGCGATTGTCTACACCTCATTGGTCGCCCTGGCGCAGCAAGATATGAAAAAGCTGATCGCCTATTCCTCGGTGGCGCATATGGGATATGTCACCATGGGAATATTTGCGGCCAATCAGCAAGGGATTGATGGCGCGATATTTCAGATGTTGAGTCACGGGTTTATCTCTGGCGCTTTGTTCCTTTGTGTTGGGGTGATTTATGACCGGATGCACACCCGTGACATCGACGCCTATGGCGGCCTCGTCAATCGGATGCCCAGCTACGCATTGATCTTTATGTTTTTCACCATGGCCAATGTTGGCCTGCCGGGCACATCTGGATTTGTCGGTGAATTCCTCACCCTGATGGGGATCTTCCAAGTGAACACCTGGGTGGCGCTCTTCGCGGCCTCTGGTGTGATCCTATCGGCCGCCTATGCTTTGTGGCTGTATCGCCGCGTGGTTCTGGGAGATTTGATCAAAGAGAGCTTGAAATCCATTACCGATATGGCGCCGCGTGAGAAGATGATCTTTGCCCCTCTTGTGGCGATGACATTGATCTTGGGCGTATATCCGGCGCTTATCCTTGACATCATTGGGCCGTCGGTTGCGGCTTTGGTTGAAACCTATCACAGCAATGTGGCCGCTCACGGCAGTGTGAGTGCGGCCGCATCCACTGCGTCCCATTAAAGGGGAATTTTGGAACATGATCGCTTCTGATTTCACGACTGTTCTACCTGAGGTTCTTCTGTCGCTCTATGCGATGCTGGCTTTGGTTGTCTTCGTCTATACCGGCAAGGATCGGCATGCTGCGCTCTCCATCTGGTTGACCAGCGGTGCGTTTTTGCTTGTGGCGCTGATCTTGGTGATGGGCACGCCAACTGGCACAGCCTCCTTTGGAGGGATGTTCATGGATGACGGTTTTGCGCGATTTTGCAAGATCGTGATCTTACTGTCCGCAGCCTTGGTTCTGGTGATGGGTCAAGATTACGCGGCCAAGCATGATATGCTGAAATTCGAATACCCGCTTTTGGTGGCTTTGTCGGTTGTCGGGATGATGGTGATGGTCTCCGCCGGCAGCCTTTTGACCCTCTATATGGGGTTAGAGCTGCAATCTTTGGCCCTCTATGTGATCGCGGCGTTCCGCCGAGACAGCGCAAGATCCACCGAAGCCGGGTTGAAATATTTTGTCCTCGGGGCCTTGTCGTCGGGCCTTCTGCTCTATGGCACCTCTTTGGTCTACGGGTTTGCCGGCACGGTCGAATTTTCCGGTATTATGGCCGCAACCAGCACTGGCGATTTATCCATTGGATTGCTACTGGGCTTGGTCTTTGTGATCGCCGGAATGGGCTTTAAGGTTTCCGCCGCGCCATTTCACATGTGGGCGCCAGATGTCTATGAAGGGGCGCCGACCCCTGTCACCGCCTTCTTCGCCACGGCGCCTAAGATGGCGGCCATGGGACTATTTGCGCGGGTTGTGCATGACGCATTCGGCGGCGTAATTGCTGATTGGCAACAGGTTGTGGCGGTTCTATCGGTCTTTTCAATGTTCCTTGGTGCCGTGGCGGCGATTGGGCAAAAAGACATCAAACGTCTTATGGCCTATTCCTCGATTGCGCATATGGGCTTTGCTTTGATGGGGCTGGCCGCGGGCACAGTGTTTGGTGTTCAGGCAATGCTCATCTATATGGCCATCTATATCTCCATGAATATCGGCATGTTCGCCCTGATCCTCTCTATGGAGCGTGACGGCCGGCCTGTGAGCGATATTGCCTCCCTCAGCATGCTGTCGAAATATCAACCTTTGCGGGCGCTCTGTGTCGTATTCATCATGTTCTCTATGGCTGGGGTTCCGCCGATGGTTGGGTTCTTTGGTAAGTTCTATGTGCTGCGCGCCGCCTATGAGGCCAATATGGCTTGGCTCGCCATTGCCGGGGTGGTGGCCTCGGTCATTGGCGCCTATTATTACATTCGTATCGTCTATTTCATGTATTTTGGTGCGGAGAGTGAGCCGCTCGATGGGCAGACGCCGCGTAGGCTGACCGTGATTTTGGTGGCCTCCACCCTTGTGATCACCGTTGGGGCGGCCTTCAGCCTGTTTGGGATCGAGCCTATGGCGCAATTGGCGGCGGAGTCTCTTGCAAATTAAGTTGCCCCCTGGTGTCAGCGCCAGTTTTCATGCGCAGACCGGATCCACCATGGATTTGGCCCGCAGTTATGACGGGGCGCAGGGTTTTCCCCATTGGATATTGGCGGGCACCCAGAGCAAAGCCCGCGGACGGCAGGGACGCAGTTGGCTCAGCCCCGTCGGCGCCTTTGCGGCCAGTTTGGTCATGCAGCCCCGGTGTCCTCCTGCCGAAGCCGCGCAGCGCTCTTTCGTGGCCGCCTGTGCCTTGCGCCGGGCCCTGTCCCGCGTGGTGGACGAGGGGGCCTTGGCTCAGAAATGGCCAAATGATGTGCTGCTCAATGGCGGGAAAGTTGCTGGGATCTTGCTTGAATCCTTCGGGACAGGCGCGCTTGTGGAGCGCTTGACGATTGGGATCGGTGTGAACCTTGGCCATGCGCCTCAGGATGTCGCGCAAGCCAGTTTTCCACCGATCGGCGTGGCGGATATAACCGGCCAAAGCGTCCTCCCCGAGGCCTTCCTTGCGATACTTGCGGCGGAATTTGCAGCGGTTGAGGCCGTTTTGCAGCAGCAGGGGTTTTGCGAGATTCGCGCCGAATGGATGGCGCATGCGGCCCGTTTGGGTGAGGACATCACTGCCCGCACCGGGCGAGAGGAGATCATCGGCCGTTTTGAAGGGTTGGATGTGCAGGGCAATCTGCTGCTGTTGACGGCAGGCGGCAAGAGGGTCATACCAGCCGCTGATATCTATTTTTAGGGCCCATCAGATGTTACTCGCGATTGACTGCGGAAATACCAATACAGTGTTCTCGATTTGGAATGGCACTCAGTTCATTGCCAATTGGCGGATTGCCACGTCCCATAAACGCACAGCGGACCAATATTTTGTTTGGCTGAATACGTTGATGACCCTAGATGGCATCGCCAGCGACATTGATGAAATGGTGATTTCCTCGACAGTCCCGCGGGTTGTGTTTAACCTCAGGGTTCTGGCCGATAAGTATTTTGGCACGCGGCCGCTGGTGGTGGGGCGTACGGATTGCCGCCTGCCGATTGACGTGCGTGTGGATGCGGGCACAGCGGTTGGGCCGGATCGGTTGGTCAATTCCGTCGCGGGTCATGATCTGTTTGGCGGGGACCTCATCATCGTCGATTTTGGCACTGCCACCACCTTTGATGTGGTCGACAGCGATGGCGCCTATATCGGCGGCGCTATTGCGCCGGGAGTCAACCTTAGCCTAGAAGCATTGCACCAAGCGGCGGCGGCATTGCCTCATGTGGATATCTCACGGCCCCAATGCGTGATTGGCACCAATACGGTCGCCTGTATGCAGTCGGGCGTGTTCTGGGGCTATGTTGGCCTGGTGCGGGAGATCTGCGATCAGATCAAAGCCGAACATGGCAAGCCGATGAAAGTCATCTCGACCGGTGGCCTTGCGCCGCTGTTTCAACACTCAGTTCATCTGTTCGATGCGTTCGAAGATGAGCTTACAATGCACGGTCTTACCGTGATCCATCAATTCAATAAGGAAATTTGATGAGCCAAAAACGTTTAATGTATCTCCCTCTCGGCGGCGCCGGAGAGGTGGGAATGAATTGTTATGTCTACGGGTACGGACCGCGAGACAAAGAGCGCCTGATTGTGGTTGATCTCGGTGTGACCTTTCCAGATATGGACAGCTCGCCCGGGGTGGATTTGATTATTCCGGATATTGCCTGGCTTGAGGCTCGCAAAGACCGCATTGATGGGATCTTCATCACCCATGCGCATGAGGACCATGTGGGCGCTGTCGGCCATACCTATGCCCGTTTAGGGGCACCAATCTACAGCCGCGCCTTCACGGCCAATATTGCTCGGCGTAAACTGGAAGAGCATGGGGTTGCCGCCAATGCGGTGACAATCATGAGCGCCTGGCCAGATCAAGTGGCAGTGGGGCCGTTTACAGTGGGCTTTCTGCCCATAAGCCATTCCATTCCAGAAAGTTCGGGTCTGGTGATCGACACGCCCGAGGGGCGGGTTGTGCATACGGGCGATTTCAAATTGGACGAGACACCTTTGGTTGGTGAAGGTTGGGATCCTGTGCTTTGGGGCGAGATTGCCAAACCCGGCGTCAAGGCTTTGATCTGTGACAGTACCAATGTGTTTTCTTTGACCCCAGGACGGTCCGAGGCGACCCTGGGCGACAATATCACGCAATTGGTGGCCTCCGCCGATCAGTTGGTTGTGGCCACCACATTTGCCAGCAATGTTGCACGAGTCAAAACCTTGGCAGAAGCGGCCCGCCGTGCAGGGCGTTCGGTCTGCCTTATGGGGCGGGCGATGAATAGAATGGTGGAGGCGGCGCTGGATGCCGGCGTTTTGTCCGATTTTCCACCAGTGATCAGCGTCGAGGAAGCTTTGGATGTGCCCCGCGGAAATCTGATGTTTTTGGTCACTGGCAGCCAGGGCGAGCGGCGCGCAGCCTCCGCGCAATTGGCCAATGGGAAATATCGCGGGCATAAGTTGAAGGAAGGGGATTTGTTCCTCTTTTCGTCAAAGACCATTCCGGGCAATGAGCGTGGCGTGATCAAGATCATCAACCAACTGTCTGAAATTGGCGTGGATGTTGTGGATGATTCTACCGGGGCCTATCATGTGTCGGGCCATGCCAACCGCCCGGATCTTGAGGTGATGCACGCGTTGATGCAGCCGCAGATTGTGGTGCCGATGCATGGCGAGCACCGCCATCTGCGCGCCCATGCGAATTTGGCCAAGGCCAAGGGGATGCAATCGATTGTTGCGGTCAATGGTATGGTGATCAACCTGTCAGGCAACGAACCAAAGGTTGAGGAATTTGTCGAAACAGGCCGCACCTTTATCGATGGATCTGTGCAAATCGGCGCCTTGGATGGTGTGGTGCGTGATCGCATTCGCATGTCGCTCAACGGTCATGTGATGGTCAGTGTGATCTTGGATGATGACGGCCCATTGGGAGAGCCTTGGTGCGAAATCAAGGGTCTGCCGGAGATGGGCAGCAGCCGGGCGGGCTTGGCTGAAGTCATGGAAGAAGATTTGAACCAATTTATGATGCGTGCGGGTCGCAAGACGCTGCTTGATGATAAGAAACTCGAAGACGAGCTGCGCCGCATCGCCCGGCATTCCGCGCAGTCTGAGATCGGCAAAAAACCGGAAGTCACGGTTGTGATCAGCCGTTTGTCGTAGCAAGACCGTCTGAGACCCTGCCCGGCGTGAGCGCCGGGCGGGATCTGATTTACCCGTAGACGCGCGTTAAGCGTGGTCTTCCTGAGCAGGGATGCCCGCCTCTGATGCCTGGGTGAGGCTGAGATCATCGGCATCATCGACGATGCTGGGCAGTTCGTCATCCTCGGGCGCAGTGTTGATCGTGGATGGATCTCTGCCCTCTGCCTTCAAACGTTCTGTAAAACTTTGCGCAATAAAACTGGGCATGGAGGCGTCCAAAGCCGCCCCACCGCGACCGTTGTTGCGGGGCTCCGCATCGCGGCTGCGGCCCCGTCCACGGCCGCCGCGCCGATTTGTGTTTTGCTCGCGCATGGGGGCAGGCGGTTGGGTGTTGTCTTCGGCGACGGCCACGACCGCGGGGGCAGTCTCTTCTGGCGCGGCTGCCGTATCTATGGCGTCGGGCCATGTTTGCGCCTCCGAAGACGCCTCTGTGGGTGATTTTTTGGATCTAGTGGTGCGACTGCGTCTTGCGGGCTTCTTTTCCGAGCTTTCTTCTGAGGGTGTTTCGGATTCGGAGCTCTTGCCGGACATCGCATGCTCTACCCGAGGGATTTCCATTTTCACCAGCGATTCGATGGCGGCAAAATTCTTTTCATCCCGGGGACTACAGATCATCATGGCTGTGCCAGACTTTCCCGCCCGGCCGGTGCGACCGATCCTGTGGACATAGTCTTCCGCATGGCTGGGAACATCATAATTGAAAACATGGCTCACATTCGGGACATCCAGCCCACGCGCCGCCACATCAGAGGCCACGAGAAAACGCAGGCTGCCAGATCGGAAATTATCCAATGTCTCCGTACGTTTGGATTGATCCAAATCGCCATGAATGGGCGCGGCATCAAGCCCGTATTTCTGCATGGACTTGGCCACCACATCGACATCCATCTTGCGATTGCAAAAGATAATAGCATTGGTGCAATTTTCCGCTTCGCTCTCAATCATTCCCCGCAAGAGCGCGCGTTTTTCGCTGCCTTCGCGATCTTTGCGGCTGGCTTTGAACATGACGACCGATTGGGTGATTGTATCGGAGGTGGTTGCCGCGCGCGCCACTTCGATCTTCGCGGGTGCGGAGAGAAACGTATTGGTGATCCGTTCGATCTCGGGCGCCATCGTCGCGCTAAAAAATAGGGTTTGGCGGGTGAAAGGGGTGAGTTTGAAGATCCGTTCAATATCTGGAATGAATCCCATATCGAGCATCCGATCTGCCTCATCCACCACCATGATCTGAACGCCCGTCAAGAGCAGCTTGCCGCGCTCAACGTGATCGAGCAGCCGCCCAGGTGTGGCAATCAATACGTCCACGCCTCGGTCAATCAGCTTGTCTTGCTCTTTGAAACTCACACCGCCAATGAGCAGCGCCTTGGTCAATTTGCTGTACTTCGTGTAGGTATCGAAGTTTTCGGCCACCTGCGCGGCCAATTCACGGGTGGGGCACAGCACCAAGCTGCGCGGCATGCGCGCGCGGGCACGGCCGCGTCCCAGCAGGGTGATCATGGGCAGGGTGAAACTGGCGGTTTTGCCAGTTCCGGTCTGCGCGATGCCTAAGACATCTTTGCCTTCGAGCGCCGCAGGGATGGCCCCGGCTTGAATAGGGGTGGGGGTGTCATAGCCAGCTTCAGCAATGGCTTTAAGGACTTTCGCGTCCAAATTTAGGTCAGTGAATTTTATCATGTACGTCCATTAAGATATGTTGTGGCAAGAGTTTTGCACAACGAGGGTTGGACGCAGGTCATTCGCGTCCATCGCAGAGTTGGCCCCATGCCAACTCCGTCCGTATAGGTGGTAATCTGCCATAGGTCAAACGCGCATACGGCCATGGCCGCTGCCGCGATTTGCCCTTACACCATCATTTCTTTTGTCGCGGTCAAGGTCACGTCAGGGTAATCGCGCGCCACCCGGTCAATGTCCCATTGCAGCCGTGTCAAAAACACCAGGTCTTCGTCATTATCCCGCGCCATATGCTGTTTGTTGGCCTGTGCGAAGGCATCGACCTTGGCCTGCGGCCCTGAGACCCAGCGCGCCGAGGTAAATTGACTGGGCTCCATCCGTACCGGAAGGCCGTATTCTAACTCAATGCGGCTGGCCAGGACCTCAAATTGCAGGGCGCCCACCACTCCGACAATAAAGCCCGACCCAATCATCGGCTTGAACACCTTGGCGGCACCTTCCTCGGCAAATTGCATGAGGGCTTTTTCCAAATGCTTGGCTTTGAGCGGATCGCCCGCGCGGATAGATTGCAGCAATTCGGGCGCAAAACTTGGAATGCCTGTCACCCGCAGTGTTTCCCCTTCCGTCAGCGTGTCACCAATGCGCAGCTGCCCATGGTTGGGAATGCCAATGATATCGCCGGCCCATGCCTCGTCGGCCAATTCGCGGTCCGCCGCAAGAAAGAGGACTGGATTTGAAATCGACATTTGCTTTTTGCTGCGCACATGAGTCAATTTCATACCGCGTTTGAAATGGCCTGAGGCCAAGCGCACGAAGGCCACGCGATCGCGGTGTTTGGGGTCCATATTGGCCTGCACTTTGAACACAAATCCCGCCACCTTGACCTCTTCAGGAGCGAGGAACCGCGGTTCCGCCCTTTGCGGCTGGGGTTCAGGGCCAAAATCCGCGATGCCCTGCATCAATTCTTGCACACCAAAGGAATTGATGGCTGAACCGAACCAAATCGGGGTCATTGTGCCATCGAGCAACGCCTGATGGTTCATAGACGGCAAGAGTTCTTTGGCCATTTCAATCTCTTCGAGAAAGACATCAAGAAGCTCCGCAGGCACATGTTCAGCCAAAGCTGGATCGTCCAACCCATTGATTTTGATGGATGTAGCCACTTTGTTGCGATCTGCCCGATCCATAAGTTCCAATTGGTCGCGCAACAGATCATAGGTCCCAATGAAGTCCCGGCCGCGCCCAATCGGCCAGGAGGCGGGGGTGACATCAATCGCAAGATTTTGTTGTATCTCATCAATGATATCAAATGTATCGCGGCTTTCGCGGTCCATTTTGTTGCAAAAGGTCAAAATCGGAAGATCGCGCATGCGGCAGACTTCGAAAAGCTTTTGAGTCTGGCTTTCAACGCCTTTGGCACCGTCAATCACCATTACAGCCGCGTCAACAGCTGTGAGGGTGCGGTAGGTGTCTTCGGAGAAGTCCGAGTGACCCGGCGTATCGACCAGATTGAACCGAAAGGTCTTGAAGTCAAATGACATGGCAGAGGCTGAGACCGAGATGCCCCGATCCTGCTCCATTTTCATGAAATCTGAGCGTGTTCTTCGCGCTTCGCCCTTGGCGCGCACTTGCCCGGCCATTTGAATGGCGCCGCCATAAAGAAGAAATTTTTCGGTCAAAGTGGTCTTGCCCGCATCAGGGTGGCTGATGATGGCAAAGGTACGGCGGCGCGCAATTTCGGCCGGAAGTGTGGGGCGGTTGTCTAACATGAGCCGCGTATAGGTTGGGATGATGCCATTGGCAAGAAATCCTGCATCACATAGGGCTCATATGCGTGTTTTCTTAGGGGGCGCTAGTCAATGTTCTTATGAGGCAGACCACTGGGCAAATACAGCGCGCGCCGGCTGGGTTTTGCGGGATGCGCCGAGGATTGCACCGAGGGTTGCACCGTCCGCGGCAATTTCTCGGATGGGTCACTGTCAAGATTGTCGCCGCGCATGTGAGATTGCACGGCGATGCCATTGGCGAAAATCAAATGCTCCGTGGCAAACCGTAGTTGCACGCAATCCATAAAACCTGTCTCCACCCAGTCGATGGTTGTGCCATTGCACAAATCCTTGGCCTTGATGAACCGTCCCCCATAGGCGCCATTGGTTTGCGGATATAAAATATTGTGTTCTGCGCTGATGATGAGATCTTGTTCTGTGCCAAAATGGGATTTTGAGATTCTTACAGGACGGTTTTTACCCTGTGCACGTTGGATTTTGGTCTCAACGCATGTCACTCTTTGCTGGGCAAAGTCATGGGTGAGAACCGCCTGCCCAGGCTTGAGATCTTCGACAGCGCGAAGGCTTCCGTCCGCCAGGGTGATTTGCGTGCCGGGATAGAAAATTGGATCGCCGAGATCAGCCAATTTGCCTGGATCAATCTGGTGCTCAATGCAGATCAGGCGATAGTCTGTATCGGGCTGCATGGTTTCGAAAGCAGACAGATAGACCTGTTTAATATCTCCCAATTCAACTTCGATAAAGATCAGAGCGTCGACAATTTGCCCGGCCTCGGACATTAGGGTGATTTGACAGTCCAGATAGACGGCTGCGCCAATCGCACCAATGGCGCTTTGCGGCGCCACACGATGCCGCCGACCGGAGGCCTCTGCGCGCAAAGTTAATCTCGCGGGTTGGGCTTTTGCCTTCAGGCGATAGCAGTCATCGAGATAAAGATCCGCTTTACCTGACAAAGGCTCGCCATAGTTCACGCCCTGCACCACAGAGAGTTGGGCGCTTGTATATACAGTGAAGTCTTGAACGCTCGCCATCATAGGAATTATTTTAAGTGCTAAAAATCTACTAAAGTATAATCGCCTACCTCTATGTGAGAAAAATGTGAGAAAAATTTTATATATGC